>ENA-UPTA01000034-UPTA01000034.1-activated-sludge-metagenome-genome-assembly--contig:-NODE-34-length-129136-cov-9.565172_pt1 | contig 129136 bp, 114 predicted proteins | sample MGYA00238184_ERZ773361 | MGnify/ENA primary metagenome ERZ773361 (study PRJEB29100, sample SAMN05720205) | activated sludge metagenome | isolation source: anaerobic digester from wastewater...
TGGTGGGTGCTAACGGGGTCGAACCGCTGACATTCGCCTTGTAAGGGCGACGCTCTACCAACTGAGCTAAGCACCCTGCATTCATTTAAAACTTAAAATAACTTGCAGTGCTGTTGGTTGTTTTCTTTCTCAACCAACAAAGACCGCTAGTTTACAGCATCTTTAAGCGCTTTACCAGCCCTAAATTTAGGAGAATTTGCTGCGCTGATTTTAATCGTTGCGCCTGTACGAGGATTACGGCCACTGCGAGCGCTACGTTTGCCAACATAAAATGTACCAAAACCAATCAAGGTTACCATATCACCTTTTTTCAAAGCTTTAGTAACTGCAGCTGTAGTTGCATCTAGAGAACGGCCAGCAGCAGCTTTTGAGATTCCTGCCGCTTTAGCAATTTGGTCAATCAGTTCGGATTTGTTCACGTGTAATCCCCTTTAGTTAATAAATAGACAGGTATTTCCTGTGTTTGCTTTTATATCAAGCGGTGAAAGCCCGTGTCAAGGGCTTTCAGGGCAATTTGCGGAATATTTTCCTTAAAGGTCACAATTAGTGTGTCACTGAAGCATTCGGCTCTGAAGCCACGTCAGATTTGACTGAGGTCGTTTCTTCTGTAGTTTCTACAAGAGGACTGGGCATCCGTTCCAGTGCTAACTCTAACACTTGATCAATCCACTTAACTGGATGGATATGTAAGTGATTCTTAATATTCTCTGGAATCTCGGCCAAATCCTTAACATTGGACTCTGGAATCAGCACCGTCTTAATTCCGCCACGATGCGCTGCCAACAGCTTCTCTTTGAGACCACCAATTGCGAGAACCTCACCCCGCAGAGTAATCTCACCAGTCATTGCAACATCCGCTCGCGCAGGAATGTCTGTCAATACGGATATTATTGCTGTCGTCAACGCTATACCAGCACTTGGGCCGTCTTTGGGAGTAGCGCCTTCAGGCAGGTGAATATGTATATCTTTTTTCTCGTAAAAATCCTCGGCAATACCTAGCCGTCTAGCACGACTACGTACAACGCTCATCGCAGCCTGAACTGACTCCTGCATGACATCGCCAAGCTTACCAGTCGTAATAGTCTTCCCCTTACCTGCAAGTAGCACCGCTTCGATAGTCAACAGCTCACCGCCTACTGATGTCCATGCAAGCCCCGTCACTTGGCCGACCTGATTTTCTTTAGCAGCTACGCCATAATCATAACGGTACACGCCCAAATATTTTTCCAGGTTTTTTGCAGTAATTTGGACCTTCTTCACATCCTTAACTTCACCCTCACCGGCTTTGCGTGCTCTCTTGACAGATTTCTGCACAAGCAACTCTTTAACTACTTTACGGCAGATTTTGGCTATTTCCTGTTCTAAACGCCGCACGCCTGCTTCTCGGGTATATTTCCGCACAATATCTCGCAAGGCACTATCTGCAACATCTATTTCAGAGGCCTTTAAGCCGTGCGCCTTGTACTGTTTGGGTAACAAATAACGCCGTGCGATATTAACCTTCTCATCTTCCGTGTACCCTGCAAGACGAATGATTTCCATACGATCTAACAAAGGTGCAGGAATGTTCATACTGTTAGCGGTAGCAACAAACATCACATCTGAGAGGTCATATTCAACCTCAACATAGTGGTCGGCAAATGTATGATTCTGCTCAGGGTCTAGCACCTCCAACAAAGCAGATGAAGGGTCACCGCGCATATCCTGCCCCATCTTGTCTACTTCATCTAGCAAGAATAATGGGTTTTTAACCCCAACTTTACTCATACTTTGTAGTATTTTGCCTGGCATTGAACCAATATACGTGCGACGATGGCCACGTATTTCAGCTTCATCACGCACACCACCCAGGGCCATACGCACAAACTTGCGATTCACGGCTTTAGCAATACTTTGCCCCAATGAGGTTTTACCAACGCCTGGAGGGCCCACCAAACAAAGAATAGGGGCTTTAACCTTTCCAACGCGCTGCTGGACGGCCAAATACTCAATGATACGTTCTTTGACCTTCTCTAAGCCGTAATGATCAGCGTCAAGCACGGCTTCTGCAGAAACCAAGTCTTTACTGATTTTGGTTTTTTTCTTCCATGGCAAGCCAGTCAAGGTGTCGATATAATTACGCACCACTGCTGCTTCTGCCGACATTGGTGACATAAGCTTAAGTTTCTTCAACTCTGTATTTGCCTTGGCTAGGGCCTCTTTAGGCATGCCTGCATTCTGGATACGTTTCTCCAGTTCCTCCATTTCGGCATTTTCATCTTGTTCGCCCAACTCCTTCTGAATCGCCTTTACTTGCTCGTTCAGATAATATTCACGCTGGCTTTTCTCCATTTGACGTTTCACTCGCTCGTGGATACGCTTCTCAACCTGAAGGATATCTATCTCTGATTCCATCAGTTGCAACAGATGCTCTAGCCTGTCTACAGGATCTAGTTTCTCAAGCACAATTTGCTTTTCTTCCAACTTGAGTGTTAGATGTGCTGCAATGGTATCTGCAAGTCTACTTGCGGTGTGAATCGTTGATAAAGAAGGCAAGATTTCTGGAGGAATCTTCTTGTTAAGCTTAACGTATTGATCAAACTGTGCGAGTACCGTGCGCATCAAGGCCTCAACCTCGCTGTCACTTTGCTCGATGGACTCGATCTTTTCGGCATGCGCCATAAAACAGTCGGCAGTCTCAGTGAAATCTAAGATGCGTACACGATGCATCCCTTCCACTAGCACCTTAACTGTTCCGTCTGGCAACTTAAGCATTTGCAAGACAGTTGCCAAGGTACCTATCTCATAAAGGTCCTCGGCCTCTGGATCATCCTTTGTAGCAGATTTTTGGGCAACTAAGAGTATCTGCTTGTCCGTATCAGAGGCAATCTCCAAAGCTTTTACGGATTTGGCTCGCCCTACAAAAAGCGGTATTACCAGATGCGGATATACCACCACATCCCTCAGAGGCAACAAGGGCATCATTTGGGGCTTTGCCGGTATAGATGATTCGATATTAGATAAAACTTCTTCGGTCATACGATAATTCCTAATTTCTGTAAAGCAATTCGATATGACGTCTAGATTGGGCTTAAAAATCTAGATTCAAGTAGTGCTGCACAAATCAATTGATGCAAATCACCAAGCTACTATAAACCTCTTGGTTTTAATTGCAATAGGCTAGAGAGAGTTATACTAACCCGCGTTTTCGGCTAGCTTTTGAGAGTCTTGATAAATCATGATAGGAGGCGTTTCTCCATTGATCGCACCTTCGTCAATTACTACTTTAGAAAGGTTTTCAATTGATGGGATGTCATACATGATATCCAATAAGGCGTGTTCCATAATAGAACGCAATCCACGCGCACCAGTTTTGCGCTCCAAAGCTTTTTTTGCAATCAAGCGTAAAGCTGCGTCCCTAAATTCAAGGTCTACGCCTTCCATCTTGAATAGTTTGATGTATTGTTTTGTCAATGCATTTTTTGGTTCAGTAAGAATGCTCATCAGAGCCTTCTCATCCAGAGATTCCAAAGTTGCCACAACAGGTAAACGGCCAATGAACTCAGGAATCAATCCAAATTTAATCAAGTCTTCGGGTTCGACATCGCGCAAGACCTCACCTACAGCGCGCGCGTCATCTTTGCTTTTCACTTCTGCGCCGAAACCTATACCGCCTTTTTCAGAACGTAGGCGAATAATTTTTTCCAGCCCGTCAAACGCGCCACCACAGATAAACAATATATTGGTTGTATCGAGCTGAACAAATTCCTGATTAGGATGTTTGCGACCACCCTGAGGAGGCACAGAAGCAACGGTACCTTCAATCAACTTAAGCAACGCCTGCTGTACGCCTTCGCCAGATACATCTCGAGTAATCGACGGGTTCTCTGATTTGCGGGAAATCTTGTCAACTTCATCAATATAAACGATTCCGCGCTGTGCTTTTTCAACATCATAGTCGCACTTTTGAAGCAGTTTCTGCATGATATTTTCGACATCCTCGCCTACATAACCTGCTTCCGTAAGCGTAGTCGCATCAGCCATCACAAATGGTACATCCAGAAGGCGTGCAAGTGTTTGCGCGAGTAATGTTTTGCCTGAACCTGTTGGTCCGATCAGCAAAATATTACTTTTTTGAATCTCAATATCATCTTTGGTGGCATTTTGACCTAAGTGATTATGATCGAGACGTTTGTAATGGTTATATACAGCAACTGAAAGACTTTTTTTAGCCTGTAACTGACCAATCACGTATTGATCAAGAATTTTGCATATCTCTTGTGGGCTCGGCAAAGACTTGTCAGTCGACTTGATCTCATTGAGGCTTTGGACTTCCTCTTTGATGATGTCGTTGCATAGGTCTACGCATTCATCACAAATAAATACAGATGGACCAGCAATCAGCTTTTTCACCTCATGTTGGCTTTTTCCGCAAAATGAGCAATAGAGTAGTTTCTCGCCTTCGCCTTTTGTGGCCATGTACTTTCCTTGTTTCAGTGCCTATCTAACTTTTGCCGCTATCTTAAGCCGCATCAGTACGCGATGCAATCATCTTGTCTACCAATCCGTAGGCTACCGATTGCTCTGCGCTCATAAAATTATCTCGATCTGTATCATTGGCAATAACTTCGACAGATTGACCTGTATGGTGCGCCATGATGTTATTGAGCTTGTCCTTAAGGTAAAGAATCTCTTTAGCATGAATCTCGATATCTGATGCCTGGCCTTGGAAACCACCAAGAGGCTGATGGATCATTACGCGGGAATTCGGTAAGCAGAAACGTTTACCCTTTGCCCCAGCAGTTAGCAATAGCGCCCCCATACTAGCCGCTTGACCAATGCACAAGGTGCTGACATCTGGCTTGATGAATTGCATGGTGTCGTAAATTGCCATCCCTGCAGTTACAGAACCACCTGGTGAATTAATGTACAAAGAGATATCTTTGTCAGGATTTTCCGCTTCCAGAAACAGCAACTGGGCGACCACAAGATTGGCTGTCATATCGTTGACCGGACCTACCAGAAAAATCACCCGCTCACGCAACAAACGTGAATAGATATCATAAGAACGTTCACCACGGCCACTTTGCTCAATCACGATTGGCACGTAGCCCAAGTTTTGCGTCTCTAGATTTCCATTCATTATATTGCTCATCTGTATCGCCTTAATTAATTACCAAAACCACAATTTAACAGATTGGCATTAAACTTATCCTTAGAACTAAGGACTATCCTGCCATCAAATCGTCAAATTTAATCTTCTTGTTACTTACCTTCGCCTTTTCAAGCACCCAGTTAACCACATTTTCTTCCGTAGCCAGCGCCGCCGGCTCATCTAAGCGTTTCACATCTGCGTAGTACCATTTCACCAAGTCCTCAGGTTGCTCAAAGCTTTGTGCAAATGTATCGATCATAGCTCGCACCTGATCCGCGTTAGCTTGCAGATTGTTGGCATTCACCACTTCACTCAACACCAAGCGCAAGGTTGTGCTGCGTTTTGCCTGATCCTCAAACATGGAAGGTTCCAGTTTTAATGAGGCAGGATCCATACCGCGTTGTTGCAGGTTTTGCGCTGTAGCATGCATCATGCGATTAATTTCTGCACTTATCAGCGCTTTAGGTAATTCAATATCAGCCACATCCACCAAACCCTGGAACACTTGTTCCTTAACACGTGCTTTCACACGTTTTTCAACTTCTTGATCCAGACTGGTTTTAATTTCGGCACGCATTTTTGCAACATCACCGTCCTCAACCCCCAAGCTTTTGGCAAATTCAGCATCCACTTTTGGAAAAACAGGCTCAGATACACTATTAAAAGTCACTTCGTAAGCTACTGTCTTACCTGCTACCTGAGGGGAGTTGTGATCTTCCGGGTAAGTAATCTCAAACTTTTTAGTTTCTCCAGCTTTACCTCCCACCAATGCATCGTCAAATGCTGCCAAGCGACCAGGCTCGCCCAGCACCATATCCAAACCCTTATTATCGGTTCCTTCAACCTGCTTGCCTTCCAGGCTAGCCTGAAGCGACACATTGACACGGTCACCTTTTTTTGCGGCACGCTTCACTGGAGAATAGCTCACACGTTGCTTAACCAAAACCTCAATGGTTTTTTCAACATCAGCATCTGCAACTTCCAAGGTAGGTTTCTCTATCTTTATTTTGCTCAAATCACCCAGCTTAACCTCGGGGAAGATCTCGAACGTTGCAGTATATTCAAACTCTGTTGCTGCTTCTGCAAATGGCTTATGCTCGATGTTTGGAAAGCCAGCCACACGCAATTTATGTTCTTGTACTGCATCACCAAAACTGGCCTCTACTGCTTTGGAGTAAACTTCGTCACGCACCTGGTCCCCATAATGCTGGTTTACCAAACCGATAGGTGCCTTACCTGGCCGGAAACCAGCGAACTTGGCAGTACGGGAAATTTGCGCCAAACGTTGGCGAATTTGATTCTCCAGCGGAGCCAAAGGTACCTTAATGGTCATGCGACGTTCGAGATTGCTGATGGTTTCAACTGATGCTGCCATACTGCTGTCCTATATGTATCGTTAAGTTAATTATGAATATTCTGGTGCGAAAGGAGAGACTCGAACTCTCACGCCTCGCGGCGCTGGAACCTAAATCCAGTGCGTCTACCAATTCCGCCACTTTCGCAAAACCTTTTTAAAAGATTTGTTGGATTTAATCTGATATTGTAACCGAAAAATTCGCATCCATGAAAACATCTTGACTCTGCATAATGCAAGCTACCGTTATTGCCAAACCTCAATCATCCATATGCATAAAGCGCATGTTATGATTGACAGCGCTAGCCGAGCCTTGCAAGATAACGATTAATCGTTAGGCCTCATTCTGAAATTACTTCTAAATTTAAAAACCATGCCAAATACACAACATCAAGCAGAAAACAATATGCTCCGCAGCGAGCTTGAACTCCTCATGAAGGAACGTGAAAAATTGCTGATTATTGCAGGCGCTGCTGCCGGCCTGATTGCCGAGCTCAATACTGAAGACTTGCCAATTCGGACAGTAGAAGCAGCCGACTTGCTAGCCACCAACATCAACAAACTACCTGAAGAAACGTTGCAGGATGCGCTGGGTGCGGTGCATGCCAGCATTGACGAGTAAAAGACACAGGGTAAACAAGGTAAGTTTATCCGTGATTTCGGCATCAAAAAAGCTTATTCTGACATCTTGGGTATTAGCGTCCAGCCTGAGTGGCTGCGCTTTGATACCTTATACTCCCAAGCCAATCGAGCCTAAGCAGGTTACAGACAAGATTGTCAACAAAGATCCGCTTAGCGCAGAGTTCAAAGCGTTCTGCATTGCACAAGGGTATCCCGAAAACAAGCTGCCATTTGCCTCTTGGGGCATCGAAGAGCTCACTTTGAGTGCATTGTATCACCACACCAGACTTGATCTTGCCAAAGCTCAGCTAGGTGTCGCCAAGGCAGCTATTGAGAGTGCTGGAATAAAAACCTCTCCGAATTTAGGCGCACATGTCGCTCGAAGCAATCGGGCTAACGGTGACATCAATCCCTTTTCATATAGCCTGAATGTCGATATCCCCATTGAAACCACCACTAAACGTGCCATCCGCATCGAGGAAGCTCAACATTTGGCCGAAGTAGCCAGGCTTGATGTAGCGGAGACCGGTTGGTCGCTCCGCAGAAGTCTCAAACAAGACTGGCTCAACTATCATGAACACCAAGCGCAAACGACCTTACTGGAATCCACAGCAAAGCACTATGACAAGCTCGCAGAACTTGTGAGCAAGCGTGTTCAACATGGCCTGGCTTCAAGCATAGAACTAGCGCCTATCCTTGCACAACAATCCAAAGCTCGCACGCAACTCAGCCAAGCTGCATCCCGAAAAGATTTACTGATAACTACCATGGCTACAGATGCTGGGCTTACTAAAGAAAAATTTCAGCAAATACCAATTGCACAACTAGAGTTAGATTCCGCTCTAGACAAGATTAACGAATTCTTTGCCAGCCCAAGCAGCAATCAACTTCAAAGCGATGCCTTGCTGAATCGCATCGATATTCGTCGCAGTTTGGCAAAATATGCTGCCGCCGAGAGCAAAATCAAACTGGAAGTTGCGAAACAAACGCCTGATATATCAATCTCTCCCGGATTCCTGTTTGAATTTGGCGACAAAATCTGGTCACTAGGGTTTTCCAGCCTGTTGAACTTGTTGAATAAAAATCCAGCTCTGATTCATCAAGCCGAACGACTACGCGAAGTCGAGGGTGCTCAATTTGAAGCAATACAAGCTCAAGTGATCAGTGATGTTGCCCATGCTCAAGAACAGCTAGATGCCGCTAAACAAATGTTAGCTCGTGCGCATAGACAAAAAAATCAACTCATAGCAGCGTTACAAAATTATCAGAAACAATTTGATGCCGGCCAAATGGACAAACTGGAATTCACTCAAGCACAGCTTCAGTACAGCGCAAATCTGGGTGAGCTCATGACCGCGCAATTTAACTTGTTGCGCGCTGCAGAACAGCTTGAAAATTCCTTACAGAATGATTTACAAGGCAACCTCTGGGGCCAATATATTACGACGGAAACAATGACACGATGAACAAAAAAACCTCGATGATTATTGGTTTGCAAGCTATTTTGATTGTCACCTTGTTCTGGATGCTGGTTTTTTACGGTAAAGATGAGTTCGACACTGCACAAGAAACGCGAGAAGAAGAAATCGAGACGCCAAGCCGCGTCTCTAATAAACAAGGCATTAGCATCGTGACGATATCTCCCGAGGTTCAGAACAATAGCGGAATCCAAACTGCCAAGATCAGTGCTGCTAACTACACTGGTGAGATCAAAAGCTTCGGGAATGTGGTTACCATCGATAGCTTGATAGATGCCAAGACGCAATATCTAAACCTTCGCAGCGAAATCTCTGTGATACAAAGTACCAGTTCACACAATCTTCAGCAATATCAACGACTCAAAACACTTAATGCAGACGACAAGAACGTATCGGATCGAGCCGTTCAGGAATCCTTGGCTTTGGTCAATGCCGACAAGGCAAAAATACAGGGGCTTGAATTACAGATCAAGAATCTGCTCGCCAACATGAAGCTTAAATGGGGTGAGTCATTGACCAACCTGATTACCGAGGATAAGTTACCAGCGCATTTACAAGGCCTGATGAATCGCAAGTATGTGCTTGTACAAGCAAGCTTACCAATCAACACTCCCACACCGGAAATCGGCTCCATAATACAAATCACACCTATCAACGAGAACATTCAGCCTATCCCCGCTACCTATATCTCCCCAGCCACCCAGAGTGATGCCAGCGGTCTAGGTAAAACATATTACTATAGTGCACCTGCCGATCTGTTGCGTATTGGTATGCGTGTCAATGTGGAAGCAACGGCGAAAGCACCGACAAGTAATGGTGTCGTCATCCCCAACAGTGCAGTGGTCTGGTATGCCGGCACCCCATGGATATATCTTAAACAAGGCAAGCAACAATTCTTACGCAAACCGATTTCCACGGATACAGAAGTAGATTCTGGCTGGTTCAACCAGAACATCAGTACAGACAGCGAAATCGTCACCAGGGGCGCCCAACTGCTACTCTCGGAAGAATTTAAATATCAAATCAAAAACGAGAACGAAGATTAACCCATTATGATGCCCGCTCTCGTCAGGTTTTCCATCCGTTTTCACGGAGTAATCGTTGGCTTAGCCATTTTAGTGGTCATGTATGGCATTTACAGCCTGACACGCAGCAATCTCGATGTTTTCCCAGAGTTCTCCCCTACTCAAATCATCATCCAGACCGAATCACCAGGCCTTTCCACTGACCTTGTCGAATCTTTGGTGACACAACCTATCGAAACAGCCATCGCAGGCAGTGTAGGGATTGACAGTATGCGTTCCCAATCAATACCGGGGCTGTCAGTCGTAACGGTAATTTTTGATGAAAATAGCGATATTTACCGTAACCGGCAAATTGTCGCAGAAAGACTCACCACTCTGGCCAACAGGCTGCCTCAAGGCATTACCCCCAACATCACCCCTCTAACTTCTAGCGCCAGTACCGTTCTAGGATTTGGCGTCACCAGTAAAAAACGAAGCCTGATGGAACTGCGTACCATTGTGGACTGGACAGTTACCCCGCACTTGCTTGCTATTCCTGGAGTCGCCGACGTCAACGTCTTTGGTGGAGAAGTCCGGCAGTTCCAAGTGCAAATCGACCCAGACAAGTTGTTACGTTACCAATTGAGCATCAATGACGTGGTTGCGGCAACGCGGAGCGCAACTGGCGTTACAGGTGCCGGTTACATCCAAAACGCCAACCAACGCATTATCATCAATGTCCATGGGCAAGCCAATACACCTGACAAATTGGCAAAAGCCACTCTAATCCATAGAAACGGCCGCAGCATCAAACTGGGAGACATTGGGAAGGTCGTCGAAGCTGCGGCACCTTCCATCAGTGCCGCAGCCATCAATCGAGAAGAAGGCATTTACTTGTCTGTGCAAGGCCAACTAGGAGCCAATACCCATGCGGTAACACAGGCAATTGAAGCAGCATTGCAGGAACTAAAACCGCAACTGGAAGCAGAACAAGTGACCTTGCACGAAGGATTGTTCCGCCCCGCAAACTTCATTGAGACAGCCATCAAAGGCGTGCGCACCGACATTTTGGTTGGATCCATTTTAGTCGTCACCATTTTGTTTCTCTTCCTGTTCAACGCTCGTACCGCCTTTATCTCTGCCACAGCCATACCTCTTTCATTGCTTACCGCTGTCGTGGTACTCAGCTACTTCAATATAGGACTCAACATCATGGTGTTGGGTGGGCTGGCGATTGCGTTGGGCGAGGTAGTCGACGATGCGATTATCGATACCGAGAACATCTTCAGGCGCCTGCGTGAGAACCGTCTGCTAGCAAACCCATTACCCATCTCACAAGTGGTGTTCAATGCCTCGATGGAAGTCAGGAGCTCCGTTGTGTATGCCACCATCATTGTGGCGCTAGTATTCATGCCGCTGCTGACTCTAAGCGGAGTTGCGGGAAAACTATTTGCCCCGCTAGGCTATGCTTATATTGCTGCGATACTGGCATCATTGGTGGTGGCTCTCACCCTGACCCCGGCATTATGTTATCTACTACTAGGCAAGGCCACCCTGACTGCAGCAGACCCCCCGGTTATCAAATCAATCAAAATTCGGTATGTTGCTCTTCTGAATACCATCGAACGTCATTACAAAACCGTTATCGTCACAAGCTTGCTGCTGATAGGTGTTGGCTTAGGCATTTTACCCTTGTTCAAGAGCCAGTTCATTCCGGCTTTGCACGAAGGGCATTTCATCATGCACATGACGGCAGTGCCCGGGACTTCCGAGAAAGAATCGCTACGTCTCGGCAAGCAGGTCGCCAAAGTCATTTCCAACATCGAAGGGGTCAAATCCGTCACGCAATGGGTTGGCCGAGCTCAAAACGGCGCGGACACCTTCGGCACACACTACAGTGAGTTTGAAATCGAAATAGGTACCTTATTAGGAGAGGAGCAGAACCGCATTCTGGATGATATCCGGGAAGAACTGGCTGGAGAGCTCACTGACAAGGACAGCGATGGAATTGCCGAGCTTGGTTTCGTCGGAGTCAATTTTGCCATTAACACTTTCCTTACTGAAAGAATCGAAGAAACCATTTCAGGTTATGCTGCTAGCACGGTGATCAATATCTACGGGCAAGATCTGGACGCTCTGGATCGCGATGCTCAACGAATCGCCACAGTAGTATCCAGCATCCCCGGGGCTGAGGATGTGTTGTTACAATCACCTCCTGGCACGCCAGAAGTCAGCATTCGTCTGCGGCCAGACAAGATGGCGCTCTGGGGTCTGCAACCTGTACAGGTGCTGGATACCATCCGCGCAGCGAACGAAGGAGTTCCCATTGCACAAATCTATATGGGTAGCCGTGTAGTGGGGTTGAGCGTTATGCTCGAGGAAGAAGCTCGCGATGATATTGGTGATATTGGCAATATCCCGCTGTTCAATGTCGAAGGCCGTCTATTGCATCTTAAAGATATTGCGTTCATCAACCAGGAGAATGGACGTTCCAAAATCCTGCATGCAGGTGCGAAACGCATCCAAACAATCACAGCGAATGTGAGCGGCCGCGATGTTGAATCATTTAATGCGGAAATCAAAAAACGTATCAAGCAGGAAGTCAAACTCAGCGGCGGCAACTATCTGGAATTCACCGGCGAAGCTGAAGCCAACGCGAAATCCCGTGAAGATTTGATCGTACATTCACTACTGGCTGGGGTAGCGATTTTCCTGATGCTTTACATCGCATTCGGCCGTTTACGCAATTTGATGCTGACTTTTGCCAACTTGCCGTTTGCGTTGATAGGCGGTGTACTGGCTGCATTATTCACTGGTGGATGGATATCTTTGGGCTCACTGGTAGGTTTTGTCACCCTATTCGGCATTACGCTGCGTAACTCCATTATGCTGGTTTCACATTACCAGCATCTCGTAGATGAAGAAAACTGTGTGTGGAATCTGGAAACCTGTATTCGCGGCGCTTCGGAAAGGCTGCCTTCTATCCTGATGACTGCCCTTGTGACGGCACTAGGGTTACTGCCACTGGCGGCAGGCAGCGGACAGCCAGGGCGTGAAATCGAAGGTCCTATGGCCACTATCATCGTTGGCGGCTTGATCACTTCCACCATCTTGAATCTGCTGATACTGCCAACGATCATGCTACATTACGGCAAATTCGAGAGGCAGACAGAAGTTTGATTGGTTGAATCGGGGATGGCCCAATCCCTGACTCTAAGCGCGGAAAGCGCTGTCAATCGTACTTGATATATTTGAATCGCGGGTCTTCATTCGGTGTCCCTTCCAGCGCCCCACCGGTCTTGCCCGGCTGCCAGGCAATTACTTCTTCAATCTTCCTGGCTAGTTCAAAATCCTTATCGGTAATGCCTTTCGCATCATGTGTCATCAGTTTCACGATCACAAAAGCATAGGAGACAGTCAAATCAGGATGATGCCAAGCCGCTTCAGAAAGATGGCCGATCGTGTTGACGACCATCAACGTAGCTTTCCAGCCGCTGGTCTTGTATTTCCGGCGAATCCAGCCGTTTTCGAGATACCAGTGCGGCAACTCGGCCTGAAGCTTGTTTAGTACTTGCTCATCTGTGTATGTATTGCTGGTCATCTGTCAGAGTTAATGTACCTTAAGTGATGAACCAATCTTTTCCAGCGTATGCGTACTGAGCCCTTCCAGAAAATGCTCAAAATCGGTCTTCTTCAGCATCCAACGGCCGAATGTCTTGTTGATGACAAAATCGCTGAATGCCTGGTCTACCATGCCATTCTTAGTCATCATGCGCAAGCATAGTTCGGATTCGTCAGGTTTATCGGATTTCACCAGCACAAGATGCTGAGCACCCAGCTTCTCAGCCAGCCATGCGGCGATGCTATCGGAAGTCACATCCCATGACTGCGGGATGCTGTCGTCGGCCAACACCATCTGGCTTGGCAGCCAGACTATACCACGGTGCTGCCAAGTGCGTTCGTCAATCTCCATTTCACTTCTGGCAATAGCCAGTTCCGGGTTCATACTAGCCATCAATAGGCCGTACTGGTCCATCGCTAGCACCGCCAAGCGGTGAGCAGAAGCATCACTCATCTTGGAAAGCTTTTGTGCATCGCGTACCGCGTCAGCAAACAAGCCGCCACCGGGCACGATCACAATATTGCCATCACTGAACTTGGCAAAAATTTCCAGCCAGCGCTCCAGCTCTGGCGAGCCGAGCAAACTGCCTCCAATCTTGACCACCCATATCGCACGTTCCCAAGCCATGTGTAATCCAGTTCTTAAAACTACTATAACGTGTGTGTTTAGATTTTCTTGAGTCGTCACTTTGAAAAAGCTGACAGGCATTTTTCCATGCTGGTCGCTTTGTTCAGTGTTTCTTGGTATTCACTTTCTGGTATTGAGTCTACCACAACCCCCCCACCAGCGTAATAGGTAAAATCACCATTTTGCACCACAGCAGTGCGTATCGCAATATTGGTATCCATCTGACCATCGAAGCCGATGTACCCAATCGCGCCGCAATATATCCCCCGCGTGTTAGGCTCTAGCTCGTCAATGATCTGCATGGCACGCAGCTTGGGCGCCCCGGTAATCGACCCGCCGGGGAAACAAGCCTGCAAAAGATCCACGGCAGTGGCAGTGACCTTCAACTTGCCGGTCACGATGCTGACCAGATGATGCACATTGGCGAAACTCTGCAGCTGGAACAAGGTGTCAGCCCGCACCGAGCCGATCCGGCAGACCTTCCCGATATCGTTGCGCAGCAAATCCACAATCATCAGGTTTTCGGCACGGTCTTTCCGGCTATCCTGCAACTCTCGCGCGTTCGCTGCGTCAACTATGGGGTCAGAGTCGCGCGGTCGCGTTCCTTTGATAGGCCGTGTTTCCACATGCTCTCCGTCGGTTTGCAGGAAACGCTCAGGAGAATTGGATAGTATCTGGAACTGCTGACCTTTAGCATCCGGTAGCTGCATAAACGCCATGAATGGCGCAGGACTGATCTCTCGCAATTTCAGATAAGCTACCCACGCATCCCCCTCCACTGGCACCTGGAACCGCTGCGAGAGGTTGACTTGGTAGCAATCCCCTGCCCGGATGTACTGATGGATCCTCTCTACAGCCTGGTGATAACCTGCACGCGTGAAATTGGAAGCGGTTTCCCCTCTAACAACAAAAGGCTTTTCATGGCCACCTCTGGAGACCGCACCCAGCCTGGCTTTCAGGGTATCGAAATTCGCTCGTGTTTCTGGCAGCAACCCATGTGATACCAACTTGCATGTCTTGGCACGGTGATCTGTCAGTATCGCCCAATCGTACAGGCCAACCATCATTTCAGGCACCGCCTGTGGGCGCGACGGAAGTTGCGCTTCGGTGCGAGTCAGATCATAGCCCCAATATCCTACGGCACCGCCAGCAAAGATAATGTCCGCCTTGGCCGCAGGGTATTGCCCAAGCAGGTCTCTCAGTAGCAGGAATGGATTCTGTTTTGAGATTTTCTGATGGCCAAGATGGGTGACAGTCGTTTCCCCATCCCGCGTCACCAAGGTTGCAAAAGGCTCGGCTACGATGATGTCATAGCGACCGTACTGGCTGCCCGGCAACCCGGTCTGTGGATTGAGCGCCTGACCGCTGTCCAGCAGCATCGCCCAATCGTCATGCGCCAGTGAACCGAATAACCGGGCCGTATCATGATCATAGGGTAAATCGTGTTCAAGCATCTTGCGTCGCCAATCTTGCCACCGCATATGCAGGCAAGCATGGACCAAAGTCCGTATACTCAGGAAAGCTTGCCGATACTGGCTCGTAGACTTGTCCTATCCCTTCCGCGATCGCTTTGACCAAAAACTCTCCCACGCCTGCACCGATAATTTTTGTCCCAGGATTTAACTTTCCAAGCACCGCGGTCTTTATCTGCTGCATCTGAATTTGCTTGCAAGTATTTGCTAAATCCCGCCAGACATTCAGCGATTTATCCTCCAGGTCATGCCCCAACATGCGTGCCAGACGACGCGCGCTATCCGTCAGGCTTTTACCTTTGCCATCCGCGGTATCCGCCATATCATAATTCGGGTCAAGCAAACCTAGCAAACGGTAAACATCTGCAGTCGTGGCAAAATATTCTGCTGCCACATTGACTAACACACCTTCAAAACTCAGTTTGTTGGCCAACGCCATTACCGGCGTACGGACCACGCCGCTATATACCAAGCTATCATCTCGCATGCGTTCTGCATCGCTGACGCTATCCATCTGCACACTGCCATTCGATATGGCAATAATGTCTGTGGTCGTACTGCCGATATCCACCAACAGTGCGTCCTTTATGTGCTGTGCTAGCCAGCTGGCACTGGCATGCCAATTTGCCGATGCGATATGACGCTCCAATCCTTTGGTTTTTGCTGCAGCGACCCATCCATTGCACGCGGCATAAAAACGCGTATTTGGCCCCAGAATGTTGCTCACGGAATCTGCAATCGCTAGAACACCTTGCGAGCGGCTATCGAACAGGTCTACCAGCTCGCCCGTCATCGTGGCAAAGTGCCTTGAACCTTGCAGATGATAGTTTTTGACTGCGTCTCTAATGGCATATTCCAGCACATCTAGCCCACGCCACAGGGCACAAGGCCGCTGTTCGATAGCCAGTAAGTCACCACTGGCATTCAACAAGGCGAACTTCAGGTGTGCACCGCCGATATCCCATCCCACAATTTCAGCCTTAGACATGAATGTCCACCCGTTTTCTGGACAGATTATCCGGATTTAAATCCGAATCTTTCAGCATATCCAAGATAAGTGCTGCTGGATTTTGACCGATAGATTGACGAAGTCCGACATAACTGGTCGTCAATCGCGGATTGATCTCAAGCACAACCAGATTGTCATCTTGCAGCATGACATCGATACCAATATACCCAGATAGCCCCGGCATAGCCAACGCAAGCTGCTGCGCGAGCTTTTGGGCTAGTTCCCACAGTTCCGGCAAGGCATTGACACTTACGCCGGTAAATGTGAGGCTATGTCCATTTAGTGCCATGTGCTGCCTGTTGACACTCAATACCTTTGCACGAGTTGCCTGCATGATGCACGACAGGCTGGCCGACGTTCCAGTCAGATATGGCTGAATTACATGAGATTTCGTCGCTTGGCGCTGAGCCAGCCACTGTTCTAGATCCTCCCAATGGGCAAAACACACGGTATCCTCGCAGCCTGCGCCATCATCTGGCTTTGCCAGATAGGATACGCCTGGCAACCGCGGCCAATCCTCAATCCCAAAAGTCGGCACGCAGGCGATGCCAGCTTCGGATAGAAATGCGTATGTGCTGGATTTCTTGCTAGAAACTTTGATTGCTGCAGGGCTGCAGCCCAATATCCATGCGCCTTCCAGGCATGCCATTTCTGTCAGTTTCAACAAGATTTCATCGGTTTCAGGTGCGACCAGCCACACCGCATCGGCCTCACGCATGCAATTTTTCCATGTCTGCCATGGGTCTTCATCCATTTCAATCATCACACAAGATACTTGTGGAGAAGCGACGCGCGCATCGCATGTCGTGCTGATCTCATACGGCAACTCGACCAGATCGCGCAGCAATGCATCTCGCATTAGCATGCCTTCCTTAAGGAGTTTTTGTGGCAATTCCTTCCCCGCAAAACCGCCTGCCGTGATAAATTCACATACAAAGATTTTTTTAATATGCTTCTGTAGATTATTCAGTGCAAATCATCCCTGTTATTGATTTGAAAGATGGTCAAGTGGTGCATGCAAAGCATGGTTTGCGTGCACTTTACCAGCCAATCCAGTCTGCCCTGAGCAACAGCAGCCAGGTACATGACATCGTGGCTGGCTTGCTGAAATTATACCCATTTAAGACTATTTATATTGCAGATATTGATGCCATTCAGTGCACAGGCACTCATGCCGGTGTAATAAATAAACTGTGCCAGCAATATCCAAAAATCTCCTGGTGGGTCGACAGCGGTAAATTGACATCCATCACTGTCCCCAACTATCTCAACGTGATCGGTACGGAAAGCGTTCTAAGCATGCAGTATTTTCAAAAGTTGCACCGGGAATGCGATGGAAAATATATACTCTCACTGGATTACAAGGATGGCGAACCGCTAGGCTTGCAGATACCCCATACATCTCCCCACTATTGGCCTAAACAGGTCATCTGCATGACCTTGAATGCCGTTGGTAGCAATCGAGGTCCAGAGTTGCGGCAAATTCAATCCTTACAAGCCCTCAGCGTTCAAACCAGCATCTATGCAGCAGGTGGCGTGCGCGATGCTGCAGATTTGCGAATGCTTCGAGATTGTGATGTCGCAGGTGCGTTAATAGCGACAGCCCTTCACAATGGCAAAATCTCCGCTGAAGAAATTTACGAAATCAGTCAATAAAAAACCCGGCAATGCCGGGTTTGCCTAGGAATGTTGTAACTTATTCCAGGTTGGCGTGGATGGCGCGCATACCTTCTTCTGTAAGGCCTTTCTCATGAATCAATTGAGAAATGGCACCTTCTAGGAAAACCAATGTAGATAGCTCGAATTGAGAGCCCATCGGCATACCTTTAACCAATGGGAAGCTATCGTCTTGTCCGATTTGAATCACCAAATCGGCTACATCCGCCATAGCAGATGACTTTTTCATGGAAATCACAGCTAGTTTCGCACCTACTTCTTTGGCTTTTTTCACGAAAGGCAACAATGTTGCTGTGCCACCAGAACCGGAAACCAGAATTAACAAATCACCAGCTTTGATTGCCGGTGTTACCACCTCACCGACCATATAAACACTGTAACCTGAGTGTACCAAGCGCATCGCAAAAAAACGGGATACAAGCAATGAACGGCCCGCACCACCGATAAATGTGCTGCCAGCACCTTGTACTAGCTTCAACAAATCCGTTGCTTTGCTCTTGTCGGTTACATCCAAAATACGTTTCAGGTTATCTAAAATAAATTGTTGATGGTCCATCATCATTCCTTCGATTTATAAACTTTAAAATAAAAATCCCGACACATTGCTGGGTCGGGATTTTAGTATGCTCAATAAATTCCAGCCTTTCAGCCCGAATTTACAGTCAATTAACCGTGAGCGATTTTGGTGATTTCTGCAGCAGCAGCAGCTGGATCAGCAGCACCGTAGATTGCAGCACCTGCAACGATGATGGTAGCACCAGCGTCACGCACTTGAGCAGCTGTTGCAGCTTTAACGCCACCAGCTACAGAGATTTCTGTACCCAAGTTTAATGCAGAGATTGCAGCCAAATCAGCGAAAGGTGTTTGACCTGCAGCTTGTTGGTCCAGACCAGTGTGGATACCGATGATATGTGCGCCAGCAGCGGCAACTTCTTTAGCTTTAGCTACTTTGTCAGCTACGCTGATCATGTCGACTTGAGCTTTTTTGCCGTATTTGTTTGCAGCTTTGATTACGCCTTTGATAGTACCGATGTCGGATACGCCCAATACCACGCAAATGTCAGCACCCGCTTTGTAGAATGGCTCAGCTTCGTATTCGCCAGCATCCATGGTTTTCAAGTCAACCAGGATTTTGTTGTTTGGGAATTTAGCGCGCAATGTTTCCAGCAATTTGATACCGTTGTGCTTGATACATGGGGTACCGATTTCCAGAATGTCAACATGTGGAGCAACTTTAGTTGCCAATGCAACGGTTGCGTCAAAGTCCAATGAGTCTAATGCCATTTGTGTTAATGCCATGGTTTTCTCCGTGTGAAAAAATTAAATGCGCCAGCGAAACAACGCATCGATTGATTAAAGCTAACTTCTTATAAAAGTTGGAACTGAATCTTAATGTGTACTTACTGATTGTGTCAATGCCAAAGTCAAAAAAGACTTGGCATTGACAAAAATCAGATGCAGTAATTACAGCTTGGCTGCCAAGGCGTCTTCCAGTTTTTTCTGGTCTGCCACAAAACCGCGGATACCTTCCGCCAGTTTCTCGGTTGCCATCGCATCTTGGTTCAACTCAAAACGGAACTCTTCCTCAGTCATTTTTGCTGGAGGAGTCTTGGTTTTGCCGCCATCTTTCAATACTTGGGCGAGCGTACCCTCAGTCGCTGCCAAGTCTTGCAGCAGGTTTGGAGAAACGGTCAGGCGGTCACAGCCAGCCAAAGCGATCAACTCACCAGTGTTACGGAAAGACGCGCCCATCACAATGGTTTTGTAACCATGCTCTTTGTAGTATTGATAGATATTGCGTACAGAAACCACGCCTGGGTCAGTTTCTTGTGTGTACTCAGTACCTGGGTTTTTGGCTTTGTACCAGTCCAAGATACGGCCAACAAATGGGGAGATCAGGAATACGCCTGCTTCAGCACATGCACGCGCCTGGCCGAAACCGAACAGCAAGGTCAGGTTACAGTTGATACCTTCTTTTTCCAGAATCTCGCCTGCTTTAATGCCTTCCCAAGTGGAGGCCAATTTAATCAGTACACGCTCTTTGCTTACGCCAGACTCACCGTACAATTTAATCAGTTTACGGCCTTTAGCTACCATTGCATCTACGTTGAAAGACAGTTTAGCATCCACTTCAGTTGAAATACGGCCAGGAACCACCTTAGTGATTTCTGTACCAATCAACACAGCCAATTTATCAGCTGCGTTTTCAATTTGCGCTTCTTTGCTGCCACCTTGTGCTTTTGCGTATGCAATCGCTGTTTCAATCAAAGGCGCGTATTGTGGTAATTGGCTAGCTTTTAACACTAATGATGGATTAGTTGTTGCATCCACAGGCTTAACTGCTTTAATTGCTTCTACGTCACCCGTGTCGGCAACGATAGTGGTCATGCTTTTTAATTGGTCTAATAAGTTTGCCATCGCATCCTCCTCAAATTGGCTATTTGGAAAAGTTTAATTGAATCATTCTTAAGCCAGCCATTATAGCGCAATTTTGACAAGGTGCATGTTGGCTTGCAGGAAAATGTAAGGTGCGAGTACTAGCTGCTTTTATGACTTAACAAACTGCTCACAAGAATAGCCGCCACAGTCAAATCGGCACTTGTACCCGGGTTGATGCCATGCTGCTTGAGCGCTTTATCCCACTCGAGCAAGGATTTTTGTGCCAACTTAGGGTTTTCCAGCGAAAGAAATATTGCAAGCTGCTCCGCAGCTTCGGCTTGCACCTCCAGAGCAACAGGCCTACCTTGCTTACGCACGATATGGCTATCCGGCCACTGACTGAGTATATCCAGATACAAGGCGGTCGTAGACCAAGCCGGATTGTGCGTTTCCTGCATTTTCCGGTAGAAATACGCGCTCTGAAACACATCGGCAAACCCTGTCGCATATTGCCGCGCAACCATGTCCCTATCTTGTGCTCCTTGCATTGCCATCTCGATAGTAACAGTTGCTGGCTGACGCACATCATGCCGGTCGCTCTCGCCCAAACCACCAGGATTCGCCAGAAGAATCGCGGCAAAACAATCCTCGGCATCCTGTAGATTGGATGCCTGAATCACCGCATGGATATTGGCTTGCAGGGCATCGTCATTTTGCATTAAAGCTGCCTGAATAATTGGCGCGCACAGCAAAACGATGCCCAGATTGGTATTGCATGATACCGCTTGCCGCGTGGTTTTTATGGTCTGATAAATACGCTGCCCAAGCGTCAGGTTCGGCTTAGCAATGACTTGGCTCGACGCTTCAGCGCTGCGAATGAAGTCCAGCACTGTCATACCATGTCCGTCGGCAAAGGCATGCACATTACCTGGTTTAAGCGCCTGAAGTTCTAGCAAGCATGCCTCACGGTATGCCTGCGCTAGCTGCTGTGCCAGCGCAATCATAACCTTGCCCGCCCTACCGCATAATCTGCCAGTATTTGCGCGATATTAAAACTTGTCACCCCTTGCAGCCCGCGCCATGCGGGTATGCTATTAACTTCCAGCACATGCAACTGCCCATACACATCACGAATCACATCCACGCCGCAATAGTCTATTTCCAATGCCTGCGCGGCTTTGACAGCCAAATCGAGTATATCCCTGTCGTCTATCCATACGCATTGCGCACCTTGCGCTACATTGTTCAGCCAGCTTTGACCGTTGCGCCGCATCGCTGCGACAGGCTCATCTTTGACCACCAGCACCCGGTAGTCATGTGACTGCGCTCCAGTCTCGATGAATTGCTGAAGATAGAAAACGCCATCCACCAAGGCATCCATCGGCAACGGCAAGACGCATTGCGAGTCTAGCAATCGGATACCGCGTCCTTGTGAGCCGAACAAAGGCTTTATCAATAGCTTAGTATTCGAGTTCAATTGATCATGGATCAATGCATGCGCTTGCTGGCGTGACTCACACACCCAAGTCGCTGGAGTCGAAATATCGTGCTGCTTCAGCAGAAATGATGTCATTGCTTTATCTACCGTGCGCTCTATGGCTTTGCCACTATTCACCACAATAACACCTTGCATCGCCAGTAAATGCAGAACATTTAAGCGAGTCGTGATTTGCTGTAGCGTACCTCCGGCGATAGCCCTGACAAAAACCAATTCAGGTTTCTGAGAAAATTGAGGAATACGAATTTGTGTATTGCTACCGGAAAAATCCAGTAAACAATCTGACAATGAAACGAACTTCACCGTGATGCTATGTTTGGCAAACGCAGATTGCAATTGCTTGCCATGCCAGCCACCATGTATATCCGGCTCATCGGTGAAAATGATGACCGATTTCATTTAAACCTATACTTTAATAATATTACTTAAATGATTGATTTATAATTTCTTCATTAAGACTTCCAGCAGCAAATGTGTGCCCCGTCTCGATATTGCTGACAGTGACTTTTGCCGGGGAAAACAATAAAGGATCGATCTTGTAGAAATCCATATTCACCGCCTTGAACGTCTCGGCAAAAGGTTTGCCGTAATCCTTACTGGTATTGCTTGGCATGGTTTCCGCCAACTGTTTGGCTGCATCATCATCACCTTTCACATACAGATGTACCTGCCCGCCATACAGGATGGCATCATTGGTACGCCCCATCCCGGTGATAAAGTTGGGAGCAGGTGGCGGCAAAGGTGCTGAGGCGATACCATCCACAATGCATTCCAATGGAAAATGCAGCGTATGTGCCTTATGCAACGCCACCTCAAGCACGCGCCCGACAATTTGTACCACACCCGCCAAGCTACGCGTAGGTGTTAGAATGAATGTCAAGTCCTTTGCAGCAACCCCTGTGTCATGAGCAACTTTCTCAACAACCTCATTCGGTGGAATCTGGTCAGTCTCCAGCACTAGTACGGTCATGTCTGCGCTGTCCTTGTACGCCAGCTCTTTGAAAAGTTCCTCACGTTGCGCAACCGCACGAGCCGGGCCGCTGCCTAAGGAAAAGAACTTTTCATGACTCAAACTCCAGCCAGCATACTGGCTGCCAAGGCAAGCCAGTACAGGGTTATTCGCATGCACCTGAATATGTGTTTGCCAGTTGCGAAAAGTATTGTTCTGCGTGAAGCTGACATTGCCCAACCCGCCCATGCATATCTCAGCGATTAACCGCCCTGCCTCCAAACTACCGGTAACCTCAATACCAGCATCTATTATCGTGCAACCTGATGACAACTGCTTCACAGCGATCCGCAATGCATCCGTATTTAAAATCAGCCTCTCCACCAGGGGGTTCGTCAGCAGATTCACACTCGGCCAGCCGGTTGTATTCGATGTCATCATTGTCAAAGCTCTAAATAAGTTTTTAATTGGTCATAACGATGCATCAGCAATTCATGCGCTGCATCGGGCGTATCAGCGTGCGCTTGCACAGTGCAAACGGGATTATGCTTGGGGATGATTTGTCCTGCAACGGGAATATCCGCAACCCACTCCGGAAAATGAATATTTTCAGGAATCACACTATCCCTATCGGCGTAGATAATCATTTCTGAATGGGATAGCTCAGATACCCTCGAATCGCCCGAGTAAAAATCATCGGCTTGCAAGCCAAGCTGCATGCGGATGAGAGGAATGGTAGGATAAAGGGTTGCGCTTGCGCTTAGCCTTGGGTTGAGTTCCAACACTATGATGTTTTCATCAACCAGCATCGCATCCAGGCTATTGATGCCCTGCAATCGAGAATGCCATGTGAGTTTTTCTGCGGCTTCAAGCAAACGCTTAGCGGCCTCTTCCGGTATCGCATATCGACTCACGGCGCCGGCGAATTGAAATGGAAACTCATCGGAATCGCGCATCAGCAAACGGTTGAACCCGACCTTGTGGGCAGACTGCCCATCCGCATGAAATAACAAGGAAACTGGCACCCCATCGATTTGCTGCTGCAGGTACTCCCTGCTTTGCAGCGCCTCGCCGCGCCACTTCCTCACATGGCTGCCGCCTGAGGCAAGAGATCGCTTGACCAGCCAGGTCCCATCTGAAGAAGCGGCAGAAGTATCAAACCAAGTCTTCGGGATTGGGATTTCAAGTTGCTGAAGCGATTTAAAAAAGCTGACCTTGTTTTGCATGGCCTTAAGCGTATCCGCAGGATTGCCTTTAACAACCGCTCGCTGCTCCAGCCAGCATAAACCATCGGGTGCAGCATCAAAGATACTTCCGTATAGCACTGCATCGAACCGAAAAACCTGCAGGGTTTCAATCTGAGATTTAAAAGCTACTACATCCAGTATCCCATCCTGCAACCTGAGTAGATGTGCTGCTTGGGCAAGTGCCCGTGTATCCGCATCTGCAAAGGCATCCAGCGTAGTGACGTAAAAACCCTCACGCACCGCCATCTGCGCATAGGCACGTGCAGAATACGCGATGATGAGGATGTGCGGAGACAAGTATCAGACTGCCAAGGTCTTGGCTTTCTCGTAGGCGGACAAAAAGTCCAGATAGATTGCATGCTCTGAATCCAGCATGGATTTCAGCAGCTCGTGCTGAGTGGCATATTTGACATTGCCGATGGCCAGCGCACCGATACCAATAATATTCGTACCTGTAATCAGTATGCCGTCGTCGTTCACGCCCACCCCTTCAATTCCCAAGGGCGCCACAGCATTCACATCGGCAACCATCTGTAATGATGGGCTGGCCTCTAATTGCGCCCTCGACAGCACCTGCACCCCAGCAGGGCCGCAACTGAGTGCTACTTGCGTACTAGAAGCGAGCGCACTTTTAGCCGCACCAGTGCTTGCATCCACAACACCGAGCATCGTGCCATAGCGTTTGAACAGGTTCTCCGCGTGCTGCACCATCTCATCAAGACCGCGATGCGCAGCCAAGGTAACGTGAGCCCCCTCCTTTGCAGCAATCACGGCCGCACAACTACCCACAGGCCCGCTAGCACCAAAAATAGCCACGCTGGCGCCTTTCAAGCTTTCACCTTGTTTAGCCAGACCTGTACTGACTTTAGCCACCATTGCTGCTGCTGTGGTAAATGCACCGGAAGGATCTGCCATGACAGACATCTGAAACGGGGGGAACATGCAATTCTTGGCTGCTTTCAGCATATCCATCGCTACATCAATATCGCGCCCGCCTATGAATATCGCTTCCCGCTTCACACCGCTTGGTGAGCGCGAAAACATCGCATCCTGCGTTAGCGGCACCGCCTCGTTTGGCAGCACGTTCGTATAGGGCATGATCTTATCGAAGCCAGCATCAAACGCCATGTTCACATCGAACGGGCTGGCATTTTTAGCAGCAGTGAATAAATGCAAAATGGAGACTTTTTCCATTATCTACCTTAAATCTGTCTGGTTTTTACAATCGCACCATAATTGCGGCCACGACATATACTAAAACGAATATTTTGTTTGTGCTGAAATTTCGCCTGCAGGTGGCTGCTCCATTCTCTGGCGATCATCTCACTCTCGGCTATCGCGAATCCTGTCGGCCCCCAGGAACTTTGGCCGACACATACTGCGCCTATTTCTTGCAACGCATGCAACACCACTTCAACATCCTGGCTAGCATATTGCCCCCCTTGAATCGGGGCGAAATAATCCCCGTTATATGTCTGAAGCCTAGCTATACAATCGCCAAATGCCGGCAAATCCTCAGCTCTTAATGCAGGTAACATTTGTGAGAATACCATATCACGCAACTCATCAATCATCGGGTCAAGCGCCTGAAATGCCTTCTTTTCGACTTCGCCATAGACGCCCACATGCATGACATCCTGCACCAGCAGCACTCGCCATTTTGCTGGAAAATTTAACCTTTCTAAGACTTGCGGCACATTCCCCCCTGTCGGCAGTTTGCCTGCATCTAGCAGAAAGCCCCCTGTCTCGAACGCTGCGATTCCAATCCCTGACCGTCTACCACGCCCGGAAAGCAGTGCAATTTCAACCATGCTCAACTTCAAATCCAGCATTTGATTTAAGCCAGCACCAATAGACATCGCAAGTTGGGTACCTGACCCGAAACCGGCGTGGCGTGGTATCGCATTAAGTACAGTCACCCGTATCGGAATGTCGACATCTATGGCCTGACATATCTCCGCCAGCACTTCATTCGCCTGTGTGTCATTCCCTGGCTTACTATCCAAGCTTAAGGTTATTTCACTATAAGGCATATCGAGCGCCAAGCCGACGCTGCCATAGCGCCCTTCCGCACGCAAATCATAAAAACCCATGTGCAGTCGTGCAGCGGTTTTTACTGAAACTTGCTGGTATGTTAACTCGGACATAAAAAAGTAAATTAACGGAGGATTGTAACTATTCTTGCGAGATATTCTAACTTATATGCACTAGTTAGATTCCTGGAAGCAGTAATTTGCTTGATTTAGCGCAAAAATCCTTACTAGAGACCGTGACACGACTAGACTTGTTTGGCATAATGGAATCGCGAGCTGTAATAAAGAACGTATGACAAAAAAGTTTATCACCCGCGCTTTAAATCAAATAATCAGTTAAGCAAAAAGATAATGTTAAGGAATTCCGTATGTCCAGCCTAGTCATTCCATTCGAACAACTTCGTAACACAGATGTCGGCTCTGTCGGCGGCAAAAATGCTTCTCTTGGCGAGATGATTTCTCAGCTATCCGCAAAGGGCGTGCGCGTGCCGACTGGCTTTGCCACTACTGCACATGCTTTCCGTGAATTTCTGAAACAAAACGACTTGGACAAAAAGATAAATGCTGAACTGGATAAACTGAACGTAGACGATACCCAGGCGCTGGCAGTCACTGGAGCAAAGATTCGCCAATGGATGATGGAAACCCCTTTCCCTCCAGCCTTGCAAACCGCTATTGCCGAGAACTATGCCAAACTGATCGAGAAATCTGCCCCCGGTACTACTTTTGCCGTACGGTCCTCTGCAACAGCAGAAGATCTGCCCGATGCCTCTTTTGCAGGACAACAAGAGTCATTCTTGAATATTCATGGGTTGGACAATATCACCCATGCTATTAAAGAAGTTTTCGCTTCCCTTTATAACGATCGCGCGATTTCTTACCGCGTACACAAAGGCTTCGTACATGCTGACGTCGCATTGTCTGCAGGGGTTCAGCAAATGGTGCGTTCCGATATCGGCTGTGCCGGTGTGATGTTCACGATTGATACCGAATCCGGCTTCAAGGATGTTGCTTTTATCACTTCATCCTACGGCTTGGGCGAGACCGTTGTTCAGGGTGCAGTAAATCCTGATGAATTCTATGTACATAAGCCTTTGCTCGGACAGGGGAAACCTGCCATCGTGCGTCGTACGATGGGTTCAAAGCTTATCAAAATGGTGTTCTCTGATGCGACACAAGCTGGCAAATCCACGCATACCGTTGATGTAGACCCAAAAGACAGCGACCGCTTTTCACTTACTGATTCGGACATTCTTGAACTGGCCGGTTATGCCATGATTATCGAAGCCCACTATGGTTGCCCGATGGATATCGAATGGGGCAAAAACGGACTGGATAACAAGCTCTACATCCTTCAGGCGCGTCCAGAGACTGTGAAATCGCAGGAAGCGCTGTCGAACGTCACAGAAACCTTCAAACTGAAAAAACATGCCGAGAAACCGATTGTAGCAGGTCGCGCTGTGACGCAAAAAGTCGGTGTAGGCCCGGTGCGCATCGTACTGGATCCTGCCGAAATGCATCAGGTGCAACCCGGAGATGTGTTGGTTGCGGACATGACCGATCCGAACTGGGAGCCGGTAATGAAGCGGGCATCCGCGCTGGTGACTAATCGTGGTGGCCGGACCTGTCACGCCGCTATTATCGCTCGAGAACTCGGTATCCCTGCGATTGTAGGAGCTGTGAATGCGACGGACGTACTTCGTGAAGGCGAAGTGGTCACCGTATCCTGTGCAGAAGGCGAAACGGGCTTTGTCTATCATGGTGCGATGGAATATGACGTCACCAGTCAGTCCAACAGTGAACTAGGCAAAGCGCCATGCAAGATCATGATGAACGTCGGCAACCCTGACATGGCATTCAGTTTCGCTCAAATTCCAAACGATGGTGTTGGGCTTGCCCGCTTGGAATTCGTCATCAACAACATGATTGGTATCCATCCCAAAGCGATTCTGAATGTCGATGCGATGCCAGCTACTGTACAAGCTACGATTAAAAACCGCGCGCGCGGTTACGCATCGCCAAAACAATTCTATATTGACAAACTGGCTGAAGGTGTCGCAACCATCGCTGCAGCCTTCTATCCAAAACCGGTGATCGTACGTACTTCCGACTTCAAGTCTAATGAGTATAAAAAACTGGTTGCTGGCGACATCTATGAGCCAGACGAAGAAAACCCAATGATTGGTTTCCGAGGCGCAGCGCGCTACATGGCGGAGGACTTTAAAGAGTGCTTCGCGATGGAATGCCAGGCAATGAAAAAAGTGCGCGATGAAATGGGTCTAACCAATGTTGAGATCATGATTCCATTCGTGCGCACCCTTGAAGAAGCTAACAAAGTAGTAGATATCCTGGAAGCTAACGGTCTGAAACGCGGCGAAAATGGCCTGCGCCTGATCATGATGTGTGAAGTGCCTTCCAACGCCTTGCTGGCAGAGCAGTTTCTGCAAATCTTCGACGGCTTCTCAATTGGCTCTAACGATTTGACTCAGTTGACGCTGGCGATGGACCGTGACTCCGGGATATTGGCAGACGGGTTCGACGAACGTAACGACGCCGTGAAAGTGTTGCTAAGGATGGCAATTGGCACTGCGAACAAACTGAACAAATATGTAGGCATTTGTGGTCAGGGTCCTTCCGATCACCCTGATTTTGCAGAGTGGCTGGTAAAAGAAGGCATCAAATCTATTTCGCTGAACCCTGACACGGTCGTGACAACGTGGCAGCGTCTGGCAAAATAGCTTCATATCATGTCAGATAAACGCACCGCTTTTTTCATCTCCGACGGAACCGGCATCACTGCAGGGTCTTTAGGTAAACTGCTGGAACATTTTCCAGCAGTGACCTTTACCCAGGTACGCATGCCATTTACTGACTCGCTCGACAAAATCAAGCTAGCCCAAGACAATATCAAGCATGCTGCAGAAGATGATGGAATGCGCCCTGTCGTCATCATGTCACTGGGCGACATTACCTTACGTAATGAGCTTAAAAAGAGCGATGCCTATTTCATTGATCTGTTCAATGTGTTCATCGATCCTTTAGGCGAAGAGCTTCATCAGAAGCCACTGACAGGCGCAGGTATCGCGCATAGCGCCATGGGCAGCAAATACAATGACCGCATGGAAGCTGTAAATTTCACGCTTAATCACGATGACGGCATGACCAACTCCGGGCTGGAAGAAGCAGAAGTGATCCTGATTGGCGTGTCACGTTGCGGCAAAACACCTACCAGCGTGTATCTGGCGATGCAATTTGGTGTCAAGGCAGCCAACTACCCGCTTATTCCTGAAGATTTTGAACGTGGCAGCTTGCCAGAAGTTTTACTTAAACATACAGACAAGATCTTTGGTTTGACCATCAACCCAGAACGTCTACACGCAGTACGCAATGAACGCCGCGCCGGCAGCTTCTATGCTTCGCTGGACAATTGCAGAAAAGAAGTTGCCACAGCCGAAAGACTTATGCAAAGAGCAGGTATTCATTGGACGGACTCTACCAGCCGTTCTGTGGAAGAGTTGTCTGCGATAATTCTGCAAAAAATCCGCAACGGCCGAGGAAATAAAAATATTTGAGAACAAACCACTAAATTAAAAAAGGCGCTTATGCGCCTTTTTTATTGGAGGTATGGTTTTATCTTATCCATGATATCTTTGGAGTCCGGGTTTGTCAGACTGCTGTAGGCATATACTTCTTTACCTCCTGGCAATATCAGATATTTATAAAAATTCCATTTGGGGGATGTGCCGGTCTTGGCGATTAGCGCCTGATAAAATGGATTTGCACCATCCCCAAGTACAGAACTTTTGCTCATCATTGGAAACTCGACCTTATAGGTTAATCGGCAAAAATCACCAATCTCCTTATTGCTCCCAGGATCCTGCTTAAAATCATTCGAAGGGAAGCCTATGATCAATAGCCCACTGTCCTTATATTTCTTATACATACCCTCCAGTGTCTCGAATTGAGGAGTAAAGCCACATTTGCTGGCCGTATTCACCACCAGAATCGGCTTGTCACGATAGGCAGTCAAATCAAACGGCTTACCTTGCAGCGTCGTTAGCGGAATACTGTATAAATCTACATCTGCAGCTTGTGCAGATACACTTAGACCGAAAACAGAACTTAGGAAAAATAACTTGCTTAATATTTTCATCACGATTCCTCAACTGAGATGTCAGCTAGACATTGCTCAAAACGAAGAGTTCAAGAGCCAGCCTATCATTGAAAACAAGCCTACAAGCTTAATGATGCTGACATTCCAGCGGATGAGCAAAAGCATGGCCAAGCATGTCAGGCCGATTGCCAGATTATCCGCTTGTTGCTGTGGAAAGAACACAACCTGTGAAAAAAACAAAGCAAGACTTACAATCACCCCCACCACAGCTGCAGTAATGGCGGTAAGCGGCGCGCCGAGCTTAAGGTTCTCTTTGGTAGACTCAATCAATGGCGCTCCGGCGAAAATGAATATGAAAGATGGTAAGAAAGTAAAGAAGGTCACCACTGCCGCCGCAGCCAACCCTGTGAAAATTGGGTTAAGCGGCTCAGCCTGAAAACCTGCTACAAAACCGACAAAGGTTACGACCATGATCAAAGGGCCGGGCGTCGTCTCCCCCAAGGCAAGACCATCCATCATTTGCTGTGTCGTCAGCCAGCCATAATGCGTCACTACACTCTGCGTCACATAAGGTAATACCGCATATGCTCCGCCAAACGTCAGCAAAGCCGCCTTGCTGAAAAACCAGGCAAGTTGAGTATATAAACTGTGCAACCCCGTATTTAAAGCCAAGATAACGATAGCAATCAGCCCTATTAGCAAACCCACCACAAGTGTCATCATGCTTTTTTTCATGCTGAACCTAGCGTGTGTGGGGGTAGGCGTATCATCATCCAGCAATGCCTTACCGTAATCCTTTTCGGCAGCTTGATGAGAGCTTTTAAGATTAAACACTTGCGGGAAATAATGCTGACCAACCCATCCGGTCAGGGCAGCTAAGCCGATGATGATCGGGAATGACACATGCATAAAAGAAATTCCAACAAAAGCGGCTAGCGCGATTAACCACAATGCCGGGTGTTTCAATGCGCGTTTGGCTATCCGATACGCTGCGAACAACACGATAGCAACGACCAACGGTTTGATGCCGGCCAATATTCCGGCCATATGCGTAGTGTTGCCGAAACGCATATAAATATATCCCAACCCCATCAGCATCAGCATGCTCGGCAACACAAACAATATGCCTGCAAGCAAGCCGCCGCGTTTGCCGTGCATGAGCCAGCCTATGTATGTCGCCAATTGTTGTGCCTCTGGCCCGGGCAAGAGCATGCAATAGTTCAGCGCATGTAAAAAACGCTTTTCAGATATCCAGTGCTTTTGTTCCACAAGGTCGCGATGCATGATGGCGATTTGTCCGGCCGGTCCGCCAAAGCTGATCAAGCCAAGCTTGAGCCAGTACCAGAAAGCTTCAGATAATGTAGGCATAACTGAAATACTCTAGCCGAGAATCGTGTTATTGTGATGACAGGTAAATTCCATTATGAAGCCTGGTCCAGCAGGATGCTATATCAATCATCATTGATCCCTGCCAGCTAATTTCGCTCGCAATTGGTTGGCCTGCTGGCGTATCGCGGAACGCGATTCTTTTGGCATGCGCCTCAGGTTGGCTACCATGAATCCCATGCGTGGATGATTGTCGAAGCGCGTTTCATGCTTATCTAAGAAATCCCAGAACAATGTGGTGAATGGGCAGGCTGTAGATCCACTGAAGTGTGCGGGGTCATAGCGGCAATGTTGACAGTAATTGCTCATTTTCTGGATATATTTCCCGCTAGCCACATAAGGTTTAGATGCCATGCGTCCACCGTCGGCGTATTGGCTCATGCCTAGCGTGTTAGGCAACTCCACCCATTCCACTGCACCCACATAAACAGCCAGATACCATGCATGTACTTTCATCGGCTGCACCCCATACAATTGCGCGAAGAGCCCGGTGACCATCAGTCGCTGGATATGATGCGCATACCCATAATGCAGGGTTTGGCCAATCGCTTGCCGCAGGCAATTCATGTCTGTCTCGCCTGTCCAGTAAAAAGCTGGTAAATCATGTTGAGCATCCAGTGCGTTCCAACCATGCCAATCAGGCATATAGAGCCAATATAAACCCCGCACATATTCGCGCCAGCCCAGAATCTGCCGGATAAAACCCTCTACCGCAGCCAGTGGTGAGCTGCCATCCAGATAGCTCTTCTCGGCTTGACGAATAACATCGAGTGGATGCAGAAGTTTAAGGTTCAGCGCACAGGACAACAAAGAGTGGTACAAAAACGGCTGGTCTTGCCACAAGGCATCCTGATAATTGCCGAATTGCGGCAAAGCTTGCGTTAGAAAACGCTCAAGCAACTGTTGAGCCTGCGCTGGCGTAGTGGGCCAATTGAATGCTTCCAGCTTTCCCGGGTGGTCTGCAAAACGCGTGTTGACCAGGTCGATCACCTGCTGGGTGATGGTATCGGCAATAAAATGGGGCGTAGATGGTACAGTTTGCGGGCCCTGTGTGGAAAAAGCCTTGCGGTTCTCTGTGTCATAGTTCCACTGCCCACCCAGTGGCTTTCCGGATGCATCCAACAACACACGGTACTGCTCGCGCAAATGTCGGTACCAGTATTCCATACGCAGCTGCTTACGGCCAACAGCCCAATCAGCAAAAGACTGCGGCGTGGATAAAAAATGCCGATCGGCCAATTCGGTCAGCGGTATCCCAAATTTCGCACATGTCTCCACAATCTGCCGGCGCACGCGGTAATCCCCAGGCAAAACCACTCGCACTTCATCAGGTAATCTAGTTTGCAGGCTGGCCGCCAGCGCCTCGCCAAGCGACCGAAAATCATGCGCGTCCAGCCTCAGGTATGTCAAAGGCCATCCTTTCGCTTGAAGTTCAGCGGCGAAGTGGCGCATGCCGCTCAAAAATAAGGTGATACGTTGTTTATGTGACCAAACATGGGTTGATTCCTGCGTCACCTCGGCCATCCAGAGATGGTCATGCAGTGGGTCATAACCATCGAACAGGTCGGAGTCGCGGTCGAGTTGATCCCCCAGAATGATGCAAAGCCTACGCATTTGGGCTAGCCTTGCCACGCTGTCTTCGGCAGCGCTCTGAACAGTACTTGACCTCATTCCAGCACTTTTCCCACTTTTTGCGCCACGCGAACGATCGTTGGCAGACTATGCAATTTTTTTCAGGCAAATTCGCTTTTTGATGCGTCATGCATATCAATTATAAAGCCAAAACTGCAGACGGTAAGGACCGAGCCAAAATGACCAGCCCGGAGACAACGTCCTGATTGGCTTCCAGAGCCATAAAAAAATTTATTTCAATACACTGCTGCCCATCAAGCCTAAAGCAACTTTTCTCGCAGGATACTATCTAATCAAACGATGTTGACCTCTAGCGACGCATTTCAAGGGACTATGAATACATCAGCAAGGAGATGAGTCATGAAAAAAATCGTATGTTTCGTTCCCTTACTCATATTGCTCTCTTGTGCAAGTGTGCAATCCACTACGTCAGACATAAATGGCAAACGAGCATACATACTCAGTTGTAGCGAGTTCAATAGCAGCTTGGAAAAATGCAAAGCTAAAGCCCAAGAGCTATGTGCAAGCGACTACAAGCTAATCGAGTACACTAAAGAAGTTTATCCAGATGCTGGCGATGGTGTTTACATCCATCCCAAGCACCATCTTGTCGTTGCCTGTGGTAATTAATTAGCAGATAGAAAAATCATGGCGGAGAGAGAGGGATTCGAACCCTCGACAGAGTTGCCCCTGTGCCACCTTTCCAGGGTGGTGACTTAAACCACTCATCCATCTCTCCGTGTGGTTTGTTGCAAGCCGCGCATTATAGCCGATGTAAGGCCTAGCGCCAAATGGCTTTTGCATTCACAGGGTCAAAGCTCAGCTTTCAGCAGATAAGCCGCCATTTCACCCTTACCTTTAATATCGATACGGCCACGCGATTGCAACTTGAAATGCCCTTTCAGCAACTGGTAAGTAGCCTCGCTTACCTGAATGCCTCCTTTGGGAGCAGCCTGTTCCATCCTGGCAGCCACGTTGACTGAGTCCCCCCACAAATCATAGGCGAACTTGCTTGTACCAATCACGCCCGCCACGACTGGCCCGGTGCTGATACCAATCCGCATTTCCAAATGTCTACCCGCCTGTTCGTTAAACTCTAACAACGCCTGCTGCATCTCCAGTGCAAGCCTGGCAATTACAATTGCATGGTCTGGACGGGCCTCTGGCGCACCACCTACCACCATATATCCATCGCCGATCGTTTTGATTTTTTCCAGCCCATGTTTCGCGGCAAGCAGATCGAATCTGGAAAACAACTGACTGAGCAACTCTACCAGTTCAGCTGGCGGTAAGGTATCGCTGATCTTGGTGAAACCAGCTATATCTGCAAACAGAATAGTGACATTGTCATGGCTGTCTGCGATGCGCATGTCGTTCTCTTTCAGGCGGCTTGCGATAGACCTTGGCAATACGTTCAAGAGAAGTTTTTCTGAACGTGCCTGCTCCATTGCCAGTTCTTGCATGGTCCGCTCTTTCTGGCTCTGGAAATAGCGCATGACTGCATAAAGGATGCAGGCGGTTCCCATGATATTCATCAGAAAGAATGTATCTTTTATATGTGCTGGGATAGGCAACGATGTGCCCATCAACTGATCGTTCAATTTCCAAGAAAGTGCGGCCAATGCTGCAAAAAGCAGGAACCATGGCGTTGACTGACGCGTACCCAGAATCATCAGCGCGCCGATTGGAGACAACACAGCCCAGATGGCGATACCGCTGGAAGCCTCATAGCCGCCCAGCACCCACTGCATGAAAAACGGCATCACCAATAGCATGACCAATTGGGTGAAGGTGATGTAATTAAACCGTTTGGTACGATAAAAGATCAGCAGGCTAACGTAGGAGAAAATGATATAAAGGTATGGTGCCACTGCCATCAAAGCATAACCTTCGCCCAAACCTGACAATGTGTATATCCAGAAAACGCATACAAGTGTCTCAGCGAACACAAGGAAAGTCAGAATGATCTTACCAAGACTGGTATCTGAAGGATGGCTCAGACTGTGCCAAAACTCCCGCGTACTGACTAATAAGTTGCTAGCAGTTTCTGGCATAAATAGAGTGACTTTGAGTTAAATATTCAGTTTTAACTTTAACCGGGGCACTATAACTCATAGCACCCAGCTGCGCTACAAATTTTATCGGCAGAATCATCCTTTTACGCTTGATTTTCCTCTTGCAAAGGTTTAGGGTAGCGTTGCTATTTTATAAATCAATATGCGGCAATATCAAGCAAAAACGTGCAATTCGATTGTGCGTCAACGCGTATGAGTCATGTTGTGACAATAGCCCAGAATTCGTTTTTAAATCAATATAAATGATGGGGATACAAAATGGGATTAGAGTTATTACAGGGATTAGGCGTAAAAATCCCTTACAAAGCCAAGTACGATAACTTCATCGGTGGCAAATGGGTAGCACCAGTCAAAGGCGAATACTTTGACGTGATCACGCCTATCACAGGCAAACCATACACCAAAGCTGCCAGATCTGGTGCTGAAGATGTCGAATTGGCGCTAGATGCTGCGCACGCAGCTGCTGACAAATGGGCACGTACTTCTGCCGTAGAACGTTCGAACATCTTATTGAAAATCGCAGACCGCATCGAACAGAATCTCGAACTCATCGCAACTGCGGAGACTGTTGACAACGGCAAACCAATTCGCGAAACCATGAATGCGGACATTCCTCTGTCTGCTGACCACTTCCGTTACTTTGCTGGCTGCTTGCGTGCGCAAGAAGGCAGCATCAGTGAAATCGATGAAAACACAGTAGCCTATCATTTTCATGAGCCACTTGGCGTAATCGGTCAAATTATTCCATGGAACTTCCCGATTCTGATGGCTGCATGGAAACTGGCTCCAGCTTTGGCTGCCGGTAACTGCATCGTCATGAAACCAGCCGAATTTACTCCTGTCAGTATCTTGATAATGATGGAAGTGATTGCTGACCTGTTACCACCTGGCGTAGTCAACATCGTCAATGGCTACGGTCGTGAAGTAGGTGCTCCACTGGCAAATAGTAAACGTATCGCGAAGATTGCCTTTACTGGCTCTACAGTAACCGGCCGCGTGATTGCACAAGCTGCAGCTTCCAACCTGATTCCTGCAACCCTGGAGCTGGGTGGCAAATCACCTAACATCTTCTTCGCAGACATTGCAGATGCTGATGACGACTTTCTTGATAAGGCTGTCGAAGGCTTGGTATTGTTCGCGTTCAATCAAGGTGAGGTTTGCACTTGCCCATCCCGCGCTTTGATCCAGGAATCCATCTACGACAAATTCATGGAACGCGTGATGCCACGTATCGCAGCCATCAAGCAGGGCAATCCGCTAGACCCAAGCACCATGATTGGCGCTCAAGCGTCTCAAGATCAAGTCAACAAGATTATGTCCTATATGGATATCGGCCGTCAGGAAGGTGCACAAGTGCTGTGTGGCGGTGAACGCAACATGCTCACTGGCGCTTTAGCAGATGGCTACTATATCAAACCAACTGTGTTCAAAGGCCACAACAAGATGCGTATTTTCCAAGAAGAGATCTTTGGTCCAGTCGTTTCAGTGACCACCTTCAAGGATGAAGCTGAGGCGCTCGCCATTGCCAACGACACCATCTTCGGTCTCGGCTCCGGTGTTTGGACCCGTGATGGTAGCCGTGCGTACCGCATGGGCCGAGGCATTAAGGCTGGTCGCGTTTGGACCAACTGCTATCATGCCTACCCTGCTCACGCAGCGTTTGGTGGCTACAAAGAGTCCGGGATTGGCCGCGAGACTCACAAAATGATGCTAGATCATTACCAACAAACCAAAAACTTGCTAGTAAGTTACAATCCGAAAAAATTAGGTTTCTTCTAACCGAATGTTGAACGAACCTGATATCTATCGGTAGTGTCCAAGAGGCGAGTTAATCTCGCCTCTTTTTATTTAAGGATCCATTTATGTCAGCGACGCGTGTATCTGCCACCCCTAGCGCTCTGGGGCTTATTGAAAAACTGGTTGTAGCGCATGGTGATATCGTGTTCTTCCAGTCCGGTGGATGCTGTGAAGGTAGCGTTCCCCTTTGCCTTCCAGCTAATGAATTCAGGCCTGGCGCATCAGACGTGATTATCGGTGAAGTCGCTCCACGGGCGATGTTTTACATGAGCGATAGTCACTTTAGCTTTGCAGAGAACATGCATACCATTATCGACGCCCTGCCAGGCTCCAGCGGTTCTTTCTCATTGGATTGTGGCTCAGGACTGGCTTTTATTACAAAAAGCCGCTTGTATACTGATGAGGAGCTTGCTGAATTACCACCTGCCGAAAGAGTCGGTTACCGATAAATTCGTAGATTTCTCAAGACACAATAGAGCTTGTTACGAAATTTAGGGTACAATCACGCCCGGCGGGCCTCCCCGCATTGCAAGATAGCCAACCTGGTCAGGTGCGGAAGCAAGCAGCCACAACTATTAAGCAAGTGCCGGGGGTTGGGCTCGCCACTTCCGCTTACGATTGCAATCAAAAAATCCTGTACTGTCCCACGTTGACATAGAAGTGCTTACTATCAGCACTACTGTGCGCTATAAATTTTGGCGATGTAATTTCTGATTCAGCAATAGAATTGCCAAATTCATGGTATTTTTCAGCTAAAATACTGCAATGTCACACCTAGTACTTGCCCGCAAATATCGTCCAAAATCATTCGATAGCCTAGTAGGTCAGGATCATGTAGTCCGCGCGCTTTCCAACGCCTTATCACAGAATCGCTTGCACCATGCCTATCTATTCACTGGCACGCGTGGAGTGGGCAAAACCACCTTAGCTCGTATTCTGGCGAAATCACTTAACTGCGAAACTGGCACAACCGCTAATCCTTGCGGTCAATGTACGGCCTGCACCGAAATCGATAGAGGTCGTTTTGTAGACATGATCGAAGTTGATGCGGCCAGCAATACGCAAGTAGATGCAATGCGTGAACTACTGGATAACGCACAATACGCCCCGACCGTTGGGCGATTCAAGGTATATATCATCGATGAAGTGCATATGCTCTCGAAAAGCGCCTTTAATGCGATGCTGAAAACTCTTGAAGAACCACCTGCCCACGTGATATTTATCCTCGCCACGACAGATCCACAAAAAGTCCCGGTGACTGTATTGTCACGCTGCCTGCAGTTCAACCTGCGCCAGATGGCCAGCGGCACGGTCGCGGAACACCTGAAGAATGTGCTGACTCTGGAAAATATCCCTTTTGAGGTTAATGCCATCAACCTCCTATCGCGCGCTGCTGCTGGCAGCATGCGGGACGCACTCTCCCTAACGGATCAAGCGATCGCCTATGGCCAGCAATCTGTCAAGGAAGCGGATGTGCGCGATATGCTGGGCGCAATCGACCAAAGTTATCTTTTCGACATCATTCAGGCACTTGTAGCCAATGACGGCTTAGCAATGCTAGAAAAAGCGCAGCAGATGGAAGCTCGCAGCCTTTCGTTCGAGACCGCGCTGACCGATCTGGCAAACTTGCTGCATCAGATTGCTATCACGCAAACTGTGCCAGACTCCATTGCCAATGATTTACCAGAACGTGGCTTATTGCTCAATCTTGCTGAAAAACTGACGCCAGAAACACTACAACTGTACTATCAAATCGCAGTCCTAGGCAGACGTGATATTGCTCTAGCACCAGATGAATACGCTGGTTTTACCATGACGTTGCTACGCATGCTGGCATTTGCTCCTCAGGATAGCCTGAAAAACACTGCCACGCACAGATCGACGCTAACAACTGCCATGCCAGATGCTGGCAGCAAGCCAACAGCGGAAGCTCAGGCTGTAATTCAGCCATCCGCTACGATCCCTGTTGCTGCCTCAGCAGAAAACATTCAAAACGATACTCTACAACCCGCACCAGCATTGGCCCCCAGAGCCACGAACTTTGATGGCAACTGGCGCAATCTGGTAGAAAACCATCTCAAGCTAGGTTTAGCGCGTGCATTAGCGCAACAGTGCGAATTGGTGAATTTCGATGAAGACAGCCTCACTTTGCGTGTTGCGGAATCGCAAAAGCATCTGGTCAATACAAATTATCAGAACAAATTGGCAGAAGCTATCCAGCAGCACTTTGGCCGCAAAATACGTCTGCAAATCGAAGTAGGCACCCATGCTTATACGCCAGCCCAGCAAAATGCCGAAGAAAAAGCTGAACGGATGCAAAACACCGAAAGCGCAATGATGCAAGATGCATTTGTACAGAACCTGATTAACGACTTTGGTGCAACCGTCATCAAAGACAGCATTAAACCATTATAAACAATAACATAGCGGAGAAATATCATGATGAAAGGTGGCATGGGCAACCTGATGAAGCAGGCCCAAATGATGCAAGCCAATATGCAAAAGGCACAAGCCGAGTTGGCGAATATAGACGTAGAAGGTGTCGCCAGCAACGGCCTAGTAAAGGTAACTATGAGTTGCCGTAATGAGATCAAACGTGTCACTATCGACGATGCTGCGATGGACGACAAGGAAACGCTGGAGGACTTGGTACTGATTGCCATGAAAGACGCGATCGCCAAAGCAGAAGCAACTTCTCAGGCCAGACTTGGCAGCCTGATGCCGGCAGGAATGAAACTCCCCTTCTAATCAGAAGATCACATGAAGAATCCGCCTGCGCTGGAGCAACTGATCGAGTCTTTGCGCTGCTTGCCTGGGGTAGGCCCCAAGTCAGCACTGCGTATGGCTTACCACCTGCTGCAGCGCGACAGGCAGGGTGCCAGCGGACTCGCCAACTCGCTACAGACCGCCCTACATAGCATAGGTCACTGCGAACTGTGCAATAATTTTTCCGAACAAGCGATTTGCTCGCTATGTACTTCCGAACGACGTGAGACTGGGCAGCTTTGTGTTGTTGAAATGCCTACCGATTTGATGATGCTGGAACAAACACAAAGCTATCATGGCATGTATTTCGTACTGATGGGCAGGCTGTCACCACTGGATGGCATCGGACCAAAAGAAATCAACTTGGACAAACTCCTCAAGCGTGCGCAGGATGGCATCGTGAAAGAGGTCATTCTGGCCACTAACTATACGAACGAAGGCGAAGCGACAGCGCACTACATCAGCGAACTGCTAAAGTCACGCGGCATCTCTGTCAGCCGCATCGCACGCGGCTTACCGATGGGCGGCGAGATCGAATACGTAGACAGCGGAACTTTGTCTTATGCACTGCAGGGACGTAGGCAATACTAGAGCAAGCTTAAAATCCCCTGTGGGCTATCCACCATGCTATCCGCGCCCCACTCTTCAGGCTTGTCGTTTTCATCAATATAGCCGAACAAGGCGACCGCAGTCCGCATACCAGCTGCTTTCCCAGCCTGAATATCGCGCTCCGCATCACCTATGTAAATACAATCTCTGGGCGTTGTTCCAATTTGTTCACATGCCATCAGCAAAGTGTCCGGAGAAGGTTTTGGCTGTGGCGCATCGTCACCACTGACTAAACAGGCTGGACGCAACTCCATAGCTAGCACGAGACGTTGTGTGAATCGGCGCGGCTTGTTGGTGACGATTCCCCAAGGCAAATCACGCTCTTCTATCCTTCGCAGGACTTCGGCCATACCATCGAAAAGGACTGGCGAACGGGTAAACACCTGATCATAAATATCCAGATATTCATCGCGAAGTGACGCAAAGTGTGCATCCTGAGGGGTGATGCCAAACCCCAACCCTAATAGGCCTCGGGTACCATGTGAAGCATAAGGACGAATCGTCGCATCACTCAGCTTTTCCCGATGATGGCGCTCCAGCAACACATTCAGCGCATATCCTAGGTCCGGCGCCGTATCTACCAAAGTGCCATCCAAATCGAACAAAACGGCACCGGTCATGCTTTCACCATATGCGCCAAGTAATTAACATCCAAACCCGGAGCCAGAGAATATTGTTTTGTGACTGGATTATAATGCATGCCTATCTGAGCTTTCAAAGATAACCCAGACGCACGTGCCCAACTGGCCAATTCAGAGGGTTTGATGAATTTCTGATAGTCATGTGTACCTTTTGGCAGCATATTCAGCACATATTCAGCTCCTATTACTGCCAGAAGATAAGCTTTAGGGTTACGGTTGATTGTAGAGAAGAACACATGACCATTCGGTTTAACTAATTTAGCGCAAGCATGCACGACGGATGCTGGATCTGGCACATGTTCCAGCATCTCCAGACAAGTCACCACATCAAAACTTTCAGGATGAGTCTCTGCCAATTTCTCCACCGCAATCACCTGGTAATCAACTACAACACCGCTTTCCATGCTATGCAATTTGGCCACATTAATTGATTTTTCAGCCAGATCGATTCCTGTCACCTTAGCGCCTTTTTGAACCATCGACTCTGCCAAAATACCGCCGCCACAACCTACATCCAGCACATGTTTACTATTCAATGACGCAATATCATCAATCCATTTCAAACGCAGTGGATTGATTTCATGCAACGGCTTGAACTCACTAGTCTTATCCCACCATTTGTGGGCTAACTCAGCAAACTTGCTTAACTCTGCATGATCGACATTTTGCATATCTGTTAACCTTATCATTTACTTGGCTGTATATTTGGCCACTCGAGGTTGCCATTTTGTCACGATTGCTTGTAACTCTTGCGGTTCGATACCACGGAATACTCCAGAATGATATTGTAGCGTGCCATCAACCCATACGTGGCTCACATGTTCACGCCCAGCCACATAAACCAGATGAGATACCGGGTCGAAGACAGGCATAGCTTCTGCATAATCCATCCGTACTGCGGTCAAATCCGCTCGTTTGCCAATCTCGATAGAACCAATCTTACCATCAAGCCCAAGTGCGCGTGCCCCGTTGATAGTTGCCATCTCCAAAGCTTGATAGGCCGGCAATGCTTCGGCGTCACCACTGGAGCCTTTAGCAAGCAAAGCTGCTGTTCGCATCTCAGTGAACATGTCCAGACGATTGTTGCTAGCGGCTCCATCTGTCCCTAGTCCTATATTTATGCGGTGTCTCAGACATTCGACCATAGGTGCGATGCCACTGGCTAGCTTCAGGTTGGAACTTGGGCAATGTGCGATATGACAGCCATTCTCGGCGAGCAATGTCATTTCCCCTGGATACAAATGCACTGCATGCGCAAAGCTGACTTGAGGTCCCAGCAGACCCAGGTTAGCCAAGCGGGCTAATGGCCGCAAATGATACTTCTGTTCACTTTCGTTGATTTCCGCCTGCGTCTCGTGCAAATGAGTATGGATTCCAATATTCAATTGCTCCGAATAGGTAACTACTTGCTCAAAGGTAGCATCAGATACCGTGTACGGAGCATGAGGGGCAAAACTGGTGCTGATCAGCGTCTTATCTCGCCAGCTATCCCGTGCATCCATGCCTTTTTCCAGATACTCATCAGCATGACTAGCATAGCGTGTAGGGAACTCTAATATGACTAAACCCAAGTTAGCACGGAGTCCTGCCTGTAAACAAGCGTCTGCTGTAGCCTGAGGATAAAAGTACATATCATTGAAGGTGGTTGTCCCACTTTTTAGCATCTCTGCACATGCGAGCAAACTACTATCTCGCACAAAATCTGCAGAAACCATCGCTTGCTCAGCAGGCCATATATGCTGATGCAGCCAAGGCATTAATGGTTTGTCATCAGCCAAACCGCGCATTAACGCCATCGCCGCGTGAGTATGCAGATTAATTAATCCCGGAATCAACAGGTGGGCGTCCAAATACACCTCATCCTTTGCCAAATAACATTTGCTATCCTGGCGTGGGCATATTGCAATGATTTCACCTGAGTTCAATACAACTGTATGATCCTGCAAAAACGCACCTCGCCCTGAAACAGGAGCAATCCAGCGTGCGTGGATAATAGTGTCGACATGGGAAGTCTGCATAAGCGCATTATAAAATATAGGCAACAAAAAACCCCGCATTCGCGGGGTTTTTTGTTTAACTATTATTACTTACAACCTGACTCTTGAGAACGTGTCGCTTCAATTTCTACTCGGCGATTAGGAGCTAAGCACTCAATCAAGGCTTTACGGTTTTTATTATTACACTCAACGATAGGAACATCCTCACCCATACCGACAGCAACTAAACGACTTGGGTCAATTCCTTTACTGATAATGTAATCACGTACTGCGTTGGCGCGTCTTTCGGAAAGTTTCTTATTGTATGCATCACTTCCCAACCTGTCTGTATGACCTACAATCCTCACTGTTGCGAAAATTGGGTTATCTTTCATTTTTGCAATTACTTCATTGTCGATTTGAGAAGTATTGCTCAATTTAGCTTTGTCAAATGCAAACAGCATATCTGCTGAAAGCGAGAATGTTTCAACTTGCGGCACACACTTAACTGGCTCTGGAGCTGGTGCAGGAGCTGGTGCAGGAGCTGGCTCCGGGGCTGGTGCAGGCTCGGCGGCTGCTATTGGAGCTGGCTCTGGTGCAGGCTCTGCAACTACTGGTGCAGGAGCGCCAAAACGGAAGATACCGCCCAAGTTCAGTAATGTATTGCCAATAGTGTTTGTTTCCTTAGCGCCTGGAACGTTGTTGTCGAGCGCTGTTTTAGCGCGAGACCACTGATGACGAAGATCTGCCTGTAAACCGAAAGAATCGCTAAACAGGTATTGTGCCCCTAAGCCAACATTAGCCAACCATGAAGTTTTTGTTTCATCTGCTGGATTTGTAAAATCAACGTTGTTACGTGTAGCACCCAAACCTGCAAGCAAGAATGGACGGAATTTATCACGACTAAACATATAAAGAGCATCTACGCCTAATTGGGTTGACTTGTAACGCCCACCGATGCCTGGAACATTGCTGTCTTCGCTAGCGCGGTTATAGCCTAAGCGGCCTTGAATATCCCAGCTAGGACTCAGTTCTTTACCAATCGCGATAAAAGCCCCACCGCCATTGTTGGCATCCAGGTCACTGTCCGTATTCATGTAACTAACACCTGGAACCGCGTACCAAGCACCACGGTACATATCTTCAGCAGTGGCTGCAAATGATGCTACGCCCATTGTAGCGGCAACAGCCAGGCCGATTAAATTCTTTTTCATTATGTAACTCCTATTGTTGTTTAGGGTATAAAACCAGCTATAAAAGCGATTTAAGCACTATAACTGAATTATCAGGCCTCATGCAATTGAATATTGGCGCCTGTTTGTGAACTAGAACCAATCTTGTTGCGCTTCAACAACAACTTTTTAGCCAGTTCAATCTTAGTTTGAGACAATTTATAAGTTCTCGTAGCATTCTCACACAATCCACCACGAAAACCAAGATATGTAGCGTTTATCGAATCAAGAATATCAATATCTTGTGTTTGAAGTGAACCAGCGAGGCCGCTTATCAATTTGTTAGTATTGCATTCGTTGACAAATCGGTCCAGTTCATCAAGCGAGCAAATCTGTAATAAGCCGTTTTTCTTGCTCTGAGTATCCAGCATGGCGCCATAAAAACCCAGCCTGCGCAATTTTGGCAAAAGATCAAAATCCATTTTGGTATCTGCAAAAAAAACACCTATCAATTTAATTTCTTTTGAAATTTTTCCATAAAATTCCTCAATTGAATCATCATGGTAGAACACTTCTGAGGCGACAATCTTGACAATATCTACGCCCAGCGCAATTCTGTGACAAATCGCATCCATCACAGGTTTTAAAGCTAAATATCCTTCACCTACTGTAGCGCTTACCAGTGCTCGGTTATTCAGCACACGCATAACATCCTCTGTTTCCATCAAACCCAGCGCCCCAAGGGCGCCAACTGAAGGATCCTTTAAGTCTATGATATCCGCACCAGACTCGAGCGCCAGCGAAGCCTCTTCCGAGTTCTTCACACTTACCAGGAGTTTCTTCATTATTATTCTTTCTTGTAGAAGTCCGTCAGTTTTTCCAGAAGCCAAGACCAAGCCTGCAACTCATTGGCACCGGCCGTTTTGTCAATTGCGATTTGCAGATAATTAAGCTCAGCTTCAATTTTTTCGCGAGGCAGCATGTGCAAACGGCTTACCAGCACTGCAAGTTCTATTACTGCAGCCTGTGCGCGGTTAAACCCCTTAAAAGCAGCGTGATTCGCTTGATAGATACTGCGCATATAAAGACTTGGACGCTGCGGATCGTCTTGTATGCTGACCAACTCCAGCTCATCATGCGCTAAGCTTGATGCCAATCGAACACCAGCAACATGCTGTGCTGGAACAAGGTTTGGATGCGACTTCCCGACAATTGCACCGGCAAACACACGCACATCATCTGTCAGGTTCATCACGGCATAACGAGTCGATAGAATATTTTCCAAAGTTGTAGATGGCTTATAAGGCGATATAACAATCAAGTCTTTCTCATGGCGTACACCAAAAGGAGTTACATGTGGCTCGCCAGCCTGGTTGACCGTGGATATGATTGTTTCAAAAATAATCATTTGTTTTTATTGCGTTTTTCCTTAATGCTAGCTTCGCGATGTGCAGTTTTAGCCTTTTTATCGGCTTTACCGCTGACACCCCATTGCAGTTCCTCGTCCTGGACGTAGCGTTTCCCTAATTGATGCGCGATTTGCGCACGTGCCAACTCAACCCCCAGATAGAATGCATGGGAAGCATCGTTTTCCACTTGCAGGCCAGGATAAAACCTGAACGGATCAACATCCAGCTGCTGGCCATGCCGGTTGAACACATGCACGCCCGCCTCACTCACCATAATGCGAAAACTAGGGTCTTTGATTTGAACAGCCATCGCACTAATTTCACTTGCCGTATAAGGAAACGGTTTACGGTCATGCAAGCCATTCAACCCTGTGGTATAACCGCGCGGCAAACGGTTGTCCTGTTTGGCACGGTACATCACTCGACGAGCCATATCTGCTTCGGCTATGGCGTTGACTGCATGCGGACTAACCGAAGTTGCCAGCACTGCGTTGATGTTCATCTCACTAATCAAGCCGAACAGGATGGCGTTAATACCCGTGGTATCAGCATCTGTCAACTCTGTAACATTGCCGACCCCCATCATGATTTGAATATCAGGATATTTTTTGCGCAATCTGTTATAGCGGACAATCGAATCGGCAAAACCAAAATGAATTGGATCCAGAATCGGATCGGCAATGAAGGCTCTCCCCTTTTTAACGCAAGCTTCAATCGCCCGGTACAGCGAAGGCAAATGACCTGGTTTGGCTGGGATCAATACTGGCATGCTTTCGACGGCATCTGCGATCCATAAAGTCTTTTCGGTGAGACTCAACAAATAATCAGCGCCTGACTTGCCTGCCAGCAACAGCTCTTCCGGATTCATGCTATCCACACTCACCTCAAAACCCGCTTCTTTAAGGGCTTTGATAGCATCAGCCAAATGATTGAACGGCTTGTTGGGCAAACAGCCCAAATCAATCACATTCGCCCCTTGTGCAACGAATCGACTGGCTTTCTCCTTGATCTGCAACACTGATAAATCTGGTGCATCGACAATTTCGGCAAAGATCTTGACTGCATATTGACTCAAATCTGGCGCCTTACCACCTTGCCCGAAGTATTGCGGCAAATCCTTCAAATCCTCTGGCCCGCGCTCGGCTGGTATGCCAAACTGACGATGCAGCAAGCTCAAATCACCTTGGCATAAGCCAGGCAGAATCATCTTCTGGGCGTCACCAGTATTTTTCAGGCGCCGTGCAATCATCTCCGGAGTCATCAACGCTGCGACGGAAACACCTATTTGCTCCACACGGTATTTGAAAGAAGGTGTTTTGATGTCTGCCTGAATTTGCTGCAAGGTTTGATGCAGGCTTTTTTCGGCTAATTTGCCAGTCACAAAAAGTAAGCTCTCGGCTTTTGCTACTTTACTCATTGGCCTCTGATTTTAGCAATACGTGCTTCAATGCTGGCTTTTAATTGGGCAATATTATCGACCACTTGAGTAGCCTCAAAGTTTGACAGTTTTTGCCGGTTCTCAAGATCGATTCGGCGCGGATAGACTTTCACGAAATTCTCGCGCGGCGCTTCAGATTCCAAATGACCTTTGTCAACTTCCGGTTCGGTATCGCACGCAAACACGATGCTAGGGACACCACACTTGCCCGCCTGTGCATAAACATTAGTCACCAGCGTATCGGAAATGCCGCACACCATCTTGGCGACTGTGTTGGAAGTCGCGGGAGCGATAACCACAGTGTGATACGCGCCGTGGTAGAAAAACTCTACCGGCACGCTACTCGCCGTTTTGTCGTGGTAAACGCGCTCTACATTGTGCTCAAAGCCGTACTGCTTCAGGATTTCTGCCGCGGCCTTGCTTAAAAACAAATCCGCATCCGGCAGCGTGTTGATGATTTCGATGCATTCTCGCAGATAATGCCCGGAACCTGTAAGCGCCCATGCGATGCGTTGTTTTTCTGTTGTTGACATAAGCTAATCTATCACAGAAAACAGCACTTATAGTATCACTACAGCTAGGCAAAAGGATGCTGAATCACAATCGTCTCGTCACGCTCCGGCCCGGTTGAGACGATCGCGATAGGTACGCCGCACAAGGCTTCCAAGCGGTTCAGATAATGTTGTGCATTCTTGGGCAACGCTTCCCAGGTTTTAGCACCAAAGGTACTTTCAGACCAACCTTTGACGGATTCCACAATAGGCTCGCAGCGCGCAACATCATCTGCACCGATAGGTAACATATCAATTATCTTGCCATCGAGGTTGTAGCCAGTGCAAATCTGCAGTTCTTCGATACCATCCAGCACATCCAGTTTAGTGATGCATAGGCCGGTAAGACCATTGATCCTAGCTGAACGGCGCAGCGCAGCCGCATCGAACCAGCCGCAACGGCGTTTGCGGCGCGTAACGGTACCGATTTCCTGACCTTTGGTGGACATCTGATAACCTGGCGTTCCAATGGTCTCGATATCCAGTTCGCTGGGGAACGGCCCGCCACCAACGCGCGTGGTATAAGCTTTGGTAATGCCCAGTACGTAATGCAGCATGTTGGCACCAACGCCAGTGCCGCCGCTGGCCTGGCCAGCGATGCAGTTACTGGAGGTGACATAGGGGTAAGTACCGTGGTCGATATCCAGCAGCGTGCCCTGCGCACCTTCGAACAAAAGGTTCTCACCTCTGTCATTGGCCGCATACAGCGCTGCAGAGACATCCGCAATCAACGGCTTCAATGCAACGGCATGTTGCATGCTCGCATCATATTGCTGATTGAAATCAACAGCTTGCGCACCAAGATAATTAGTCAGCACAAAATTGTGATAATCCATCACTTCACGTAACTTCTCTGCGAAGCGCTCTGGATAAAACAAATCATAGACACGCAAGGCACGGCGAGCGACCTTATCTTCGTAGGTTGGACCGATACCTTTTCCAGTTGTACCGATTTTAACTGCGCGCTTCGCTTCACGTGCAGTATCCAGCGCCACGTGATGACTCAAAATCAAAGGACAGCCAGAACTTACCTTCAAACGGCTCTTGACCTCAAGCCCTCCTTTTTCCAACACCTCGATTTCACTCAGCAAATGCGCAGCATCTAGCACTACACCATTACCAATGTAACATTGCACACCATCACGCACGATGCCTGACGGTACAAGATTGAGTTTGTATATTTTCTGTGCGGCGCCCTGACCAACGACCAACGTATGACCTGCGTTGTGGCCACCCTGAAAGCGCACGACACCTTGAGCATGATCAGTTAACCAATCGACGATTTTGCCCTTACCTTCGTCACCCCATTGCGTACCGATGACAACGACATTTTTTGCAGTGTTTGTTTTGATGAGGTCTGCCATAAATTCCTAAATCTTTTCTACTTGCCAGCTATCGTTTTTCAAGACCAACTGACGATCACAACTTAATTCTGCTGCACTGGATTTCTCTCCAGGCAGTAATTTAATCACCGCGTCACCATTTGCACGCAATGCCATAATTTTCTCTGTCAACGCTGCATCATTCAAGGCTGGAGCCAAAATCGCAAGAGGTATCGATGCAGGTGGCAATGCTTGAACCACGCCGCGAAGATCAAGACTGAATCCCGTTGCTGGACGGGCGCGCCCGAAAGCCTTGCCCACCTCATCATAGCGTCCGCCAAGCACCAAGGGGCCAGTGTAACCCTGCGCATAGGCAGCAAACACCACACCACTATGATAGTGATAACCACGTAACTCACTTAAATCAAAGCCAATATCGACGCCTTCTAATGCATTAGCTATCGCTTGGAGTTCATTCAAAGCAATTTGAATCGCTTGCTGCTTAGGTAACACCTGACGGGCTTTTTGGAGCATCTTCGCATCGCCATATAGCTCGGTAAGATCTATTAATGCCTGTCTGGTTACCGAATCCAAATTGGCTGCCAAGTCAGCCACCAGCGCCTTGTCCTTGCTTTGCAAAGCAGTATAAATCTCGTTTTCTAACGCAGGTTCGATGTTGGCGTTTTTTACCAGGCTTTCAAAAATACCAACATGACTAAAGTCAAGATGGATGCCACTCAGACCCAATGCCTGCATGGCTTTCACAGCCAGACCATAGACTTCTATATCGCTTTCGATTCCAGCATGTCCGTATATTTCCGCACCAAGTTGCAAAGGTTCACGTGTATGGGCAAGACCATCTGGTTTGGTGCGCAGCACTGTACCGGCATAACATAGACGTGTAACGCCTTGTTGATTGAGCATGTGTGCATCGATACGGGCTGTTTGCGGTGTGATATCGGCTCGTACGCCCATCAAACGCCCGGTCAATTGATCGACCACCTTAAAAGTAGCCAAATCCAGATCAGAAGCTGCACCAGTAATCAAGGACTCGGTGTATTCCAGCATCGGCGGGATGACATACCGATAGCCATGTACCGCAAACAGATCCAGCAGCTTACGGCGCAAAGACTCAACACGTGCCGCTTCAGCTGGAAGCACATCTTCTATATATTCTGGGAGAAGCCAATTTCGCATGACGCTATTATAGCGCAGATGAAGTCGCTAGCGGCCTAAGAAGATAAGGAGAAAACCGCCTAGAAGTGAAATTAAACCCACAAAACGCAATTGACCGTCTTTCAAATCTATCATACGCCTGAAAGTATCGCGCCAGGCACGCGGTGCAAACAAAGGCAGCAAGCCTTCAAGCACTAGCATTAACCCCAGCGCGGTCAATAACGTGGTCGACATGCTTATTTTTTAGTAGAGCTGCGCATGTACTTGAAAAAATCGGTGTTTGGATCCAGTACCATCACGTCCGATTTACTCTTGAAGCTGTTCTTGTAAGCCTCTGTACTGCGATAGAAGGCATAGAACTCAGGGTTCTTTCCATATGCTTCTGCATATATCTCTGCAGCCTTGGCATCACCCTCACCCTTTGTTTTTTGTGCATCGCGATAGGCCTCAGCTATGATGACCTCACGTTGACGGTCTGCGTCCGCGCGAATCTTCTCGGATGCTGCGGAACCTTCCGAACGCAGCTGATTGGCGATACGTTTACGCTCTGCGATCATGCGGTCGTAAACAGATTTACTGATATCTTCCGAGTAATCTACGCGTTTCAGGCGTACATCGACAACCTGAATACCCACCTGCCTCGCTTCCGCGTCAGCACGTTTGCGTATGCTATTCATAATCGCTGTACGTTCACCGGCTATTACGTCATGCACAGTACGTTTACCAAATTCTGCACGTAAGCCAGCATTCACCACTTTTGATAGACGATCTTCCGCCGCGGCTTCGCCACCCTCCTTGAAGGAAACATAGTATCTGGCAGGATCGATTACTCGCCATTTGACGAAAGAATCCACCATCATGTACTTGTTCTCGCTGGTATTGAATTTGGATGGCTCTTCCCAATCTAGTGAAACTATACGCTTGTCAAAGAACTTTACACCATCAATAAAAGGCATCTTCAAGTATAGTCCGGGCTCTTTTTTTACGGAAACGATTTCGCCAAGCCTGAATACCAGGGCATACTCACGTTGATCCACTGTAAACAAAGATAGTGTTGCAAAAAGCAGCACTGCAAGTAAAGCGAATAGTGTCAAGCTTAAATTTTTCATAATGATCTCGTACTCTGAATGTAGTCAAAAGATAATTTAGCGGCTCTCACGCTCTCTATCTAATGCCCGTGGCGGCTCCACCGATGTGTTATCGGTAGCAGTCGTAACCACTGAAGAAGCCCCTACTGGAGCTGGGGTAGGTGCGCTGCTGGCTCCCATCAATTTATCCAAGGGTAAGTACAGCAGACTACCGCCCTTTTGATCCACGACCACCTTGCTAGTATTCGACAATATCTGCTCTTGTGCTTCTAAATATAAACGCTGACGCGTCACTTCTGGTGCTTTGCTATACTGGGTAAGAATCTGATCGAACCTGTTCGCGTTACCTTTGGCTTCATTCTCGACCTTTAGTCTATAGCCCGCGGCCTCTGCAGCTAGACGTGAAGCCATGCCACGCGCTTTTGGCACGACATCGTTTGCGTAGGCTTGACCCTCGTTGATTTGGCGCTGATAGTCCTGATTAGCTCGGTTTACATCCTCAAAAGCCTCTTGCACTGGCTCTGGTGGCTGTGCGCTTTGTTGGCTAACACTTGTAATGACCACGCCAGCGCCATAGCTATCCAAAATACTTTGGATCCTTTCTTGAGTATCAAGCATACCCTTTTCCTTTTGCTGTAAGAGATCATCCAGCTTGTTTTTACCAACAACCTCCCGAATCGCAGTCTCAGCTGCGGCCATCACAGCCTCATCTGTCGAGCGGTTGTTAAACAAATAATCCTTGGCGCTTTTCAGCTTATACTGCACAGCAAACTGCAAATCGATGATGTTTTCATCTTCAGTCAACATGAGGGCTTCTCTAGGCACTTTAGTTTTCCCACCAGCGCCCTCCGCATTACTTCTGTAACCAACTTCTAACCGGCGAACTTGCTCCATGTTAATCACAGTGACACTCTCGAAAGGATAGGGCCAGTGCCATCGCGGGCCTGGTTCGGTGCTTTGCAGGTATTTACCGAAGCGCTGTTCAACACCAACCGAACCCTGATCTACAATATAGAAGCCCGTGGCCAGCCAGACCAAACCAATCAATCCCAGTATAGGAAAAATGGGTAAAGCAATGCCTTCATTAGAAGTGTTGCGGTTATCGTTATTGCCATTGCCACCTGACTTGCCAAACAGGTTATTGAGTTTTTGACCTAAATCACGAAACACTTCGTCGAGATCAGGTGGTCCTTCCTGATTGCGTTGGCCAAAACCAGGGAATTTGATCATGTTATTACTCCGTACATTTTTTACACAAAAGCACTTTCTTCGGTGCTCTGCCGTTTTAAAAGTTGTTGATGTTCTGCAAGGGCCTGCTTCAGATACTCTATGCCTTCACCAGTTCTAGCCGATAGCCGAATCGTGCAAATACTACCATATTCATCACGTTGTGCGTCTGCCGGCATATCAAGCTTATCTATCTGATTAAGCACCAAAATCTGTGGGACTCTTGACGCACCGATTTCGTTCAATACGGCGTTCACTTGTGCAATCTGCGCCTCGCGATTGCTGCTGGCAACATCAACCACATGCAACAGCAGGTCCGCCTGTGCAGCTTCTTCCAAAGTTGCTCCAAACGCCTCAATCAGGGTCGTCGGCAGGTGTTTGATAAAGCCAACAGTATCTGACAGCACAATGGGATTGGCATCTGGCAGATACATCTTGCGTGAAGTAGTATCCAGAGTGGCAAACAGTTGGTCTGCTGCATAAACGCCAGAATGCGTCAAACGATTGAAGAGAGTAGATTTACCAGCGTTAGTATATCCCACCAAAGAGACGGTCATTAGATTGGAACGCTTGCGCGCCTTGCGCTGCATTCCCCGCTGCTGTTTGAGCTTGGCAAGACGTTCTTTGAGTTGTTTAACACGCACGCGTAGCATACGACGGTCCAGTTCCAGCTGAGTCTCGCCCGGACCACCACGTACGCCGATACCGCCTTTTTGCCGTTCCAAGTGCGTCCAACCTCGAACCAAGCGGGTAGAAAGATGCTCCAGTTGAGCCAACTCTACTTGAAGCTTACCTTCAAAACTTTGTGCGCGCTGCGCAAAGATATCTAGAATCAGACCGGTTCTATCTACAACACGCGCTTCCAAAAAGCGTTCTAGGTTACGCTGTTGTGACGGACTCAGATCATGATTAAAGGCAGCAAGCTTGCTATCGGTTGCTGCCAGCAAGGCTTTCAGCTCCTCAGCTTTGCCGCTACCGATGAACATTTTAGCATCAGGGCTACTGCGTTTTCCCTCAAGCGTCGCAACTATGTTCAGGCCAGCCGTACCGGCAAGCTGACATAATTCCTGTAAACTTTCCTGGTAGTCAGGCTCGCCGAAATCTATGCTAACGAGCACTACCGCATCGTTGCCGACAGGCCTATCCTGCATATAGCTTTATTCTTCGCCCTGATCAGTCAAATTCATGCTGACGGCACGTGAAGGCACAATAGTGGAAATAGCATGTTTGTATACCATTTGCGTGACAGTGTTTTTAAGAAGGATAACGTACTGATCGAAGGAATCCACTTGACCTTGTAGCTTGATACCATTTACCAAATAGATCGAAACTTGGACATGCTCCTTGCGTAGCGCATTCAAGAAAGGGTCTTGCAACATTTGACCTTTAGCGTTCATTTATAACTCCTTTTAGTTGTAGTATGTTGGAGCAATTCTTGAGAATTGTTGTTATTCCAATAATAATATAATTGTGATTGATTATGCTTTTTTCAACAAATTGAGAATGATTATATTTTACAATACACGCCCACTCTACTCAATACTGTTTCACGCCCCATCAAATGCATCACCGCGTCAATGCTTGGAGACTGAGCAATACCTGTCAGCATAACCCTTAACGGCATCGCTACTTTAGGAAATTTAAGCTGGGATTGTGCCACTGTTTCCTGAATTGCAGCATTTATCGCCTCCACAGCCCATTCACAGCTCTCCAACTTCACATAAAGCGATTGGATAGCAGGCAAAACTTCAAGAGTGATGTGTTTTTCGGCATCTGCTTGATTGATTGGTGGTGCATGGAAGAAATAAGCAATATCCGCTGCTAACTGATTCAAGTTATTTGCCCGCTCACGATACAAAGCCAACACATCCGTCAATTTTGGATGCACCGCGGGCAAGGCAACTATCTTGCTTAAACGTGGCGCAACAATTTCAGCCAACTTATCAATATCCATCGTCTTGATATAGTGGCCATTCAGCCAATTTAGTTTTTCTGTATTGAACTGCGCCGCAGAGGCAGTGATATGATCCAGATCGAACCACTGGCAGAACTGGCTCATGCTGAAAACTTCATCATCCCCATGGCTCCAACCTAAACGCGCCAAATAATTCAATACAGCTTCCGGCAAATAACCATCTTCGTCGTATTGCATCACACTTACAGCGCCATGTCGTTTGGATAACTTCTGCCCGTCATCACCCAGAATCATGGAAAGATGCGCGTATTGAGGGATTTGGGCATTCAAGGCTTTAAGTAAGTTGATTTGACGTGGCGTGTTATTGACGTGATCGTCACCGCGAATCACGTGGGTAATCCCCATTTCCCAATCATCAACCACGACACAAAAATTGTATGTTGGCGTACCATCAGCACGTGCAATAATCAAATCATCTAGTTCTTCATTACTAATCTCGATACGACCCTTTACCATATCATCCCAAGCCACAATCCCGGCCTGAGGATTTTTAAACCGCACTACAGGCGGTACGTCTTTGGGGGCATTGGGCAACACTTTACCTGTTTCTGGCCGCCAACGCCCATCATATCTTGGCTTCAGGCCTGCTTGCATCTGGCTTTCACGTAACGCGTCCAACTCTTCTCTGGAACTATAGCAATAGTATGCAGTACCAGCGTCCAGCATCTGCTGAATCACTTGCTTATACCTGTCCATACGCCGCATCTGATAGAAAGGGCCTTCATCGTAATCCAGCCCGAGCCAGTGCATGCCGTCCAGAATCGCTTGCACCGCCTCCGGTGTGCTTCTTGCTACATCCGTGTCCTCAATACGCAATATGAATTGGCCACCATGTTTCTTGGCGTAAGCCCAAGAAAAAAGCGCAGTACGGGCGCCACCAATGTGAAGATAGCCAGTTGGACTAGGAGCAAAACGGGTACGAACAGTCATAAAAAAGAAACATTAGCGATGTGTTCAATAAAGGCTCATATTTTATCATGGCTACGCATTTGCATAAAATGCGCAACAATAAAAGAATTAATAGAAAGTAAGCTTGATTTTTCAATAAGTTATATTTATATTTTCTACTAATATATAAAAAGTTCTTCATTATCCGAAGAATTAAAAGAAATGAAAAATATCCTCTCCAGATTATTAGGTAGAAAAAGCGGCACGGCTACCAACCCCATCTTCGCGTGGCTCGACGAACTAGCGGATATGACTGACCTCGACGTACTCCGTCATTCGACAAAAAAAATACAAATTGTGATGGAAGATGAAGCTGTTGGATGGGAACAAAAAATCGATTGGCTGATTACACTAGAAGAGCATAACCAGCCACGACTTGATAGGCTTGCAACTCAATACGTCACAGTAGAGAACCTAAAGGCCGAGATCGAAGCCAACATCAACGATACATGCTATATGTATTGTCGCCAATCTTATGTAGCCCATCTCAAAAGTATTGAAAAATCAATCATTGGAGGTAGCACCCCGCTTGATGAACATGAGCGACTGACGCTCATTTTTCGCACAGTATACATAGCTAAAGACATGGTGAAATGGCGTATGTTCAACCAGTCAGCAGCCCCAGCTAAAGTGTGGTTGCAGATCTATACGCTAATGCAATTCGCCCAAAAGCAAGGAATACTGACTACAACCTTATCGATTTTTCCCGATAGCCCATCCACTTCTTTATCGGCACTTCTGGTACAAACAATGATGCTTGGCGAGTTGATTCAAGAATCACCCAACAGACACCAGGTGGAAATCGCAAACAAAGTATTAAGCCAGTGGTTGACTCGAGCTCATATCAGTAGTGTTTACACCCCGCAGCAGTATGTGTTCTATATCAACATTGAAGAAGACTACCCGGCTAAACGTTTACGCAGTGCAGTCATTGGCGAGCAATACCGTTATTGGGAACTGGATGACTTGGATAAACAACTCCAAGTAGGCATTACCGTGACAGATCGTGGTGAGATGCCCCAAAGCCTTGTTCCGGCACATATTGACAGTGTACGCAAGCTCAACGAAACTTTGAAAATCATGCTGGCAGAATGGACAAAATCCAACTATGTACGGCAGCGCCGCAAGGAACCTCGTGAGGCTGTCTCCAAATCTGCAAAAGTCATCGCTGGGATAGAGAAAGTTTGCAATCAGGTATTGAATGCCAATCGTATCGCGAACGGCTTAAGAGGTTCACTTGATGGAAAATCACTAGATGACCGTTTGCTAGCTCACACCACATTACGAGAGTCTAGCACGCTGGTCGTCAACAGTAGCACTCTGGACACTTGGGTGATTACGGATGAAAGTGAAAAAGGCATGGGCATGCGAGTGAACAAATATAGCAATATCCTAGTCAGACCTGACCGATTAATTGGCATCGCCAATGACGAAGACCCCAGCAAAGTTGCTTTAGGCGTCATTAGATCCGTACGCGCAACCATGAACAACCAGCTTCGGGTAAGTGTAGAAATACTCAGCAGAACCCCTAAGGCAGTTCAGCTCAGATTTGCACCTGGAACTGAGATGTTTGGTGTCACAGGCTCGTTCAAGGCCGATCGAAACTATAGGCCTAGTTCCATGGATACAGATGTCATTCAGGGCATCTTTTTGCCACCGGACGATAAAGCTGAAACAAAACCAATGTTAGTGCTACCTAAAGTACAGTTCCAATCCAACAGGGATTATCTGGTCACGATGAATGGGACAATCACAAAACTGCGGTTGGAAAAGCCCATCGCTTCCGTGGACGACTGGGTCAAGGTTGCACTTCCGGCACAGACAGCTTAACCGGCTCTGCTGGCCGCCAATCGCCTCCAAGTGCTTTGAACAACTCGACCGAAGCCAGCAAGCTACCCTGCCTTGCTTGCACCGCATTGAGCGCTGCTTCATGATATACACGTTGTGCATCCAGCACTTCCAGATAGGATGAATACCCTGATTTATAACGGTTCTCAGCCACAGTCAATGCTACCTTGGCTGAACGCTCGCTTTGCTGCAACACCTGTTCACGCTCCAGATTCAGCCTGCGGGTAATCAGCGCGTCATTCACTTCTTTAAAAGCGTTCTGGATCGCAATCTGGTATTGCGCAAGTGCTTGTTTCTCACGAGCTTCCGCGCCCTCCACACGCGCTTTGCGTCTGCCATAATCAAAAATCGGCAAATCTAGCCCGAGACCCAGTGTCCAAATGCGTGCGCCAGATTTCATTAAATCACGCAATTTCAGGCTTTCGAACCCATATTGCCCAGTCAGCGTGATATTAGGATAAAGCGCAGCTTTAGCTACTCCAATCTTAGCGTTCTGCGCAACCAGCTGCTGTTCTGCCTGGCGGATATCAGGTCGATTCTCTAACAGATCTGATGGCAAGCCTGACGGCGGCTCTGGCGGCAATGGCAATTGGCGTATATCCACCGCATCCAACTGCAAATCCAGAACGCCCGTCAATATTGCCAACTGATGCAATGCAATGCCGCGCAAACGCTTTAACTCGATCTGTTGTGCCATCAGATTGCTATAGGCTGTCTCGGCCTGACTAACTTCGAGCGCACTCGCAACGCCGCCGGCCAAGCGGCGCTGCGTCAAAACCAGACTATGCTTGCGACTGGCAATATTCTGCTCGGTCAAGGTGATTTGCGCATCCAGTCCGCGTATCTGCAAATAGTTACCTGTCACCAGCCCCACCAGAGTCAAATCAGTAACTTCCTTAGCCTGACGCGCTGCTTGCGCATTGGCAAAGGCCGCTTCTTTATTGCGCTTCAGCTCACCCCAAAAATCTATTTCATAACTGGTATCCAAGCCCAGCTGATAATTGTTGCGTATCGGTGATACAAATACTGGAAATGCACCCAGCTCAGTGACCTTGCTCCTTGTCGTGTCAGCAGATAAATATACTTCTGGCAACAAGTAAGACCCTGTTTCACGCAGATAAGCATCCGCCTCTGCAATGCGAGCTGTTGCCAATTGCACATTCGGGTTGTTTTTCAAGGCAGAATCTACCAATTCGCTCAATTTTGTGTCATTGAAATGCGCCCACCAGGCGCGCATTATCTGCGCCTGGGCTTGGCTTTCATTTTTCTCACTATAAGTAGCGGGCAGCTTGGGCTGCGGGCGAAAATAATCCAGCCCCAGCGCTTTACAGCCAGTCAGCACCACCAACAGCAACATCGCAAGAAATCGCATCATGATTGCCCCCCAGAAAGGTCTGCATCATGCGCATGACCATGTTGGCGCACACCTTTACCACTTAACCAAGTAAAGAAGAGTGGGATGAATATCGTTGCCACAAAAGTGGCCAGGATCATGCCCCCAAAAACGCCCGTCCCCATGGATTGACGTGCAGCCGCACCAGCACCTGTAGCGATAACCAGCGGGACAATCCCCAGCACGAACGCCATTGACGTCATCACGATTGGACGGAAACGCAATCTCGCTGCTTCCAGTGCGGCAGGCATCAAATCCATACCTTGCTCCATCTTCTGGCTAGCAAACTCCACAATCAGAATCGCGTTCTTCGCTGCGAGTCCAATCAAAGTAATTAGCCCAATCTGGAAATAGATGTCATTGGTCATGCCCCGTAACAGCACCGCTAGCAACGCACCGGCCAATGCAAACGGCACCGCCATGATCACGGCCAAAGGCAGGGACCACTTTTCAAATTGAGCCGCGAGGATGAGAAACACCATAATGATGGCGAACCCAAATGCGAATACAGCAGCGGAGCCGGTGCGCTTCTCCTGATAAGCCTGTCCTGTCCAGGCGATTTGATAACCCTCAGGCAAATGCTCTTTCGCTAGCTTCTCAACAGCCGCTATCGCATCACCAGAACTCACACCGGGCGCACCGCTGCCAAAAATTTTGGCTGACAATAGACCGTTGTAGCGCTCCAACTGCTCTGCACCTACCATATTGCTGACCTTGCTCAGCGCTGAGAGCGGGATCATGTTGCCGTTCGGACTATCTGCTGTAGGCTGACTGCGCACATACACCTTCCCCAAGTCCTCTGGCTTCATGCGGTAATCAGCTTCTGCCTGCAACTGAACACGGTATGTACGCCCGCTACGGTTGAAATCGTTCACATAATAAGAACCCATGGTACTTTGCAGCGTGGCATAAATATCAGCAATCCGCACATTCTGAGAAATCGCCTTGGCTTCATCCACCTCGATGCGCAGTTGCGGCACAGTTGGCCGGAAGAACGTGTTCATAGGTGCCAGCCTAGGCTCAGATTTTGCCGCTTCAATGAAGCCATTAATCACTGCAGCTAGCTTGATGGGGTCAGTATCCTGCTTACTTTGCACATACACCTCAAAACCGCCAGCCGCGCCCAAGCCACGTATGGCAGGCGGGTTCACTGCGAATGCCATCCCGTCGGGCTGACTCATGCCAATCCCAAACAATTTACCGACGATCTCCTGCGCCGTCGTTGTTCGCTCCTTCCAATCCTTAAGACGTACGAACATAGTTGCAGCATTGGTCTTGTTGGAAAAAGTCAGCAGTTCAAGCCCGTTGACTGCAAACTGGTGTGCGACAGCAGGATCGCTGGCGATAGCTTGGCGAACCGCTTCCGTCGTCTTGCCAGTACGGCTTAAAGTCGCACCATCCGGCATCACAACAAGCGTGATCACATAACCTTGGTCTTCTGCTGGGACAAAGCTGCCCGGCACTACACGCAGCAATCCAACAACAGCAAGGATAATTCCACCAAACACTACTACGCCGATGATGCGGTGATGCAAGGTCTTGTTGACGATTCCCGTATAAAAATGAGTTAGACTGCCAAAACTCTGATTGAATCTTTTAAAGAAACCATTCTCCATGTGGGTCTGCTTCAATATCATTGCGCACAACGTTGGCGTCAGAGTTAATGCCACGATGCCGGAGATAACGACGGAGATAGCTACGGTCACAGCAAACTGACGATACAGCTCGCCCGCAATACCGCCAAGGAATGCTACCGGCACGAACACCGCACATAGCACCATCACGATAGCGATAACAGCCGCTTCAACTTGCTGGATAGACTTCAACGCCGCAGGAAATGGGGCCAGCCCTTCCTCACGCATCAGGCGCTCAGTGTTCTCCAACACCACAATCGCATCATCCACTACGATACCGATTGCCAGAATCATGGCAAACAAAGTCAGTAGATTGATGGAAAAGCCGAACATGTAGAGCCCTGCGAACGTACCAATGATAGAGATCGGGACTGCAATCATAGGAATCAGTGTCGCTCGCCAACTTTGCAGGAACAGGAACACTACCAGCACCACCAGCACCAAGGCCTCAGCAAAGGTATGCAGTACTTCTTCGATAGTCGCTTTTACGAAGTCGCTGGTGTCATATGGGATATTCCAGCTCATGCCTTTAGGGAAATGCGTTTCTAGTTCCGCTACCTTCTCTTTGATAGCTTTGGCGGTTTCTAGTGCATTTGCACCGTTCTGTGAAAAGATTGGAATAGCCACACCGGTTTGGCCATCCAGCGCAGAAGTCACATTATAATTTTGTGCGCCCAGTTCGATACGCGCAACATCTTTCAGATACAGCACGCCGCGCGGCCCATCAGCGCGGATGATGATATTGCCAAACTCTTCCGGCTGGGTCATGCGGCCTTTTGCCGTCACGGTATAGACCAGCTGCTGTCCGGGCAATGCCGGATCTGCGCCAATCTTACCGGCAGCGTATTGATTGTTCTGCGCATTGATAGCCGCTGCGATATCGCTCGTGCTTACTCCCAGCTGCGCCATCCGGTCAGGCCTTAACCAGATGCGCATGGAGTAATCCTGCCCACCGAACACCAGTACATCACCCACGCCCTTAATGCGCTTCAGCTCATCCAGCACATTCAGTGTCGCATAGTTGCTCAAAAAGAGACGATCATGCTTGGGGTCTTTGCTGGTCAACATCACCACCAGCAAGATGTCGTTGGACTTCTTCTGTACGATGAGGCCGTTACGCCGCACCTCATCAGGTAAACGTGGGGTAGCGATATTGACACGGTTGCTGACATTGAAAGTTGCCTGGTCGATATCCGTACCCACTTCAAACGTAGCGGTGATATTCAAGGTACCGCTGGAATCTGCACTGGAATTGAAATACAGCAAGTTATCAACCCCACTCAGCTGCTCTTCGATTGGCGCCGCAACAGTCTTGGATAACGTATCTGCACTCGCTCCCGGATAAGTCGCGGTAATAGATACCGTTGGAGGTGCAATCTGTGGATATTGTGCGATTGGCAATTTAAATGCGGCTGCCAGGCCCACCAGCACGATAATGATGGACAGCACCGATGCAAAAATCGGCCTTGTGATAAAGAATCTAGTCATCGTTAGTGTTTCTGCTCAACAGAATTTTTAGTGGCGAGAGGCACAGACGGTGGTGTGCCGAATGGATGAGGCGCAACTTCTGCCCCCGGGCGCAATTTTATAACGTTATCCACAATCACCCGATCACCAGGATTCAAGCCTTGCACCACCCAATCCTTGCCATGCCAACCTGACTCTGTCACTGGACGAATGCCCACATTGGCTTTGCCGTTCTTACCCTGCTCGGCCACATAGACAAACTTACCTTGATCACCAGTCAATACCGCTGTCTGCGGCACCAAAAAGACACCATCCCTCATGCCCGTAGTGACTCGGGCCCGTACGAACTGACCAGGCAAAAGCTTCTTATCCTTGTTGCCGAATTCAGCACGCAACTGCTGTGTACCTAGAGCCGGGTCTATCTGGCTGGCGGCGAAATTCAATTTTCCGGATTCTGCGTACTCGGTACCATCTGGCAAGATGATTTTTACATCCTGCACGCCTGTTTCACTGAGTGCACCGCCAAGCTGAGCGAGCTCGCTTTCGGACAGACTGAAGCGAACCCAGATGGGTGAAATCTGCACGACAGTAGTCAACAAACTAGTATTCGCCGCGACCAATGCGCCTTCGGATAACAAGAAACGACCTGCGATACCGCTCGTAGGTGCTGTCACGGTCGTATAGGAAAGATTAAGCTCAGCTTCCTTCACGGCTGCCTGTGCCTGCATCACGCCTGCATCCGCAATAGCATGATCCGATGTCGCATTATCGTACTCACGCTGGCTGATAGATTGAGTCGCCAGCAATTCTTTCAGACGCGCCGACTCACGCTGGGTCTGTGTCACGCGCGCACTTTGCTGGGCGAGCGCTGCTCTGGCATTAGTCAATGCGATCTTGAATGGCTCCGGGTCGATCAGGAACATCGTCTGCCCTGCCTTGATAGGTTCACCTTCATCAAACAACTTCTTGAGCAAGATCCCGCCTACGCGCGGACGAATCTCCACTGCCTTAGCCCCTTCCAGCTGTGCAACCGCTTCAACACTGATAGGCACTGTCGTTGGAGATACAGCAATCACGCTCACTGGCATAGGCGGCATCGCAGGTACTCCCGCGGATGTTGCAGGTTTCTGTTCACAGGCTACTAGCAGCAAGGCAATCACTGCCATCCCTAATCTTTGGTGCACAAACATGTGCTTATCCTTTTTGTTTTGATTGATATTTATGAAATCTTACTCTTGCACTGTTGTTTTTAAAATAAATTTCTTGTCATTTCATTAAGTTAGCATTAATATTTACCAAGTCACAGTAACTAATTGTGATTGCCAAATTTAGCCTAAATTCACAAGGAAGATGATGCAAATTTACGCAGGTGAAGTGTACGGCAAGCAAACCGCTAGTAAATTCGTCATGTACAATGTGCTAAAGGTCAGCAAAGGTACAGTCACCCTTCAAAACATCGACAACCCGTTAAGTCTGTTCGAGACCACCGCTCAGAAACTCATCACATCAGGCTATCTGCGCGTTAGTCAGACACCTTACATCGACCTTAACCCAGGCACTACAAAAAAACGTAAAGCTGCCAAAAAGCCGCAACGCTGTCCTTACACTCTAGACTTTCTTGAGGCACGCGCTGATAGCGAGCGACCCGTCGCCATAATGCCCGATCTGTTTACAGCTTAGCCGACAGCTCCGCAACACGCACACCCAGCAAGCGAGCCGTTTCCAAATCACCGGCATTCACTTCGTCAGCACCAGCGTCACTTGGCGTTGTCATCAAAGCGCCCGTGAAACCGCCAACGAAATTCACATCACCATGCTTAGCCGCCTTGTTGTTGGCTGGCATCAAACCTGTGCCAACCCAAATGCCAGAGTGTTGCATCGCCAGCGTCACAAAGTACTGAATCGTCGAGCCCTTGTCACCGTTCATGGTGGCAGAATTGGTGAATCCCGCAAATATCTTATTCTTCCACGCTTGCGTGAACCAGCGCTTGGAACTGGCATCCGCAAATTTCTTGAACTGCCAGCTTACCGTGCCCATATAGGTGGGCGACCCGAAGATGATCGCTCTGGCGGCGTCCAGTTTTGCCCAATCGTCTTCGGCGATATCGCCATTCGGGTCAATCGCGATCAAATCTGCCCCTGCACCCTTTGCCACAGCCTCGGCCTGCTTGGTTGTATGCCCATAGCCACTATGATAAACCACGATGATTGAAGCCATAAATTCTCCTAGACTATTGAATTTTCGCTCATTGTAATTACAATAGTTACTAAAAGTAAGTAGGCACTAAAAAATTATATAGTCACCCAAAAGATACTAATGGATAACACTCAAAATGAAACCTAATGAATTGCCAGAAAAAGTTACGGCCTGCGCCTATCAGGAACATTGCCCGACCCGGCTGGTGCTCAACCGCATTGCCGACAAATGGACAGTGCTGGTGATGATATTGCTGAAAGATGAAACCAAGCGCTTCAGTGAACTCAAGCGTGAGATCGAAGGCATCTCGCAGAAGATGCTGACGCAAACCCTGCGCGGACTGGAACGCGACGGACTCATCAGCCGCACCGTTTACCCCACCGTACCGCCGCATGTGGAATACGCCCTCACCCCGCTCGGCCACACGCTGAAAGACTTGCTGTATACGATCAAGACCTGGTCGGAAGCCAATATTGATGCGGTGCTCAAGGCACAGCAAGCTTACGATTCACGCAATGGTGAGTAATTATTGTTGAGAGTAGGCGACCACCGCGTCATACTAGAGTGAGAATCTATTTTAATTCAGGATTAACTTACGATTTTTCATTATAAAACTACCGGCCTGGAAGCCTCATCCCGACGGGATTACTGAGCTGGACTACACACACTTTTAGGATACGCGGACTGGCATTTAAGTCAATTCACTACAACCCAGTCTTTTTAACGTTTTCGGAAACGCGGCAGTAAAGCCAGAATAGCTAAAGTAATCAGCGTACTCAGAACTGCAGTTGCCTCAAAGCCCATGCCAACTGTAACGCCAATTGCAGCTGTAATCCAAATCGAAGCTGCAGTAGTCAGCCCTGTTTCGTTTTCTTTCTGTTGACCGATCATGATTGCGCCAGCGCCCAAAAAACCAACACCAGCAATCAATCCTTGCAATACTCTCGATACTTCTTCAGGTGAAACACCTGCCTGCTGAGGCAAAATAATGAAAAGCGCCGCCCCCAGCGCCACAAGCATATGCGTTCTTAGTCCAGCCGATTTACCTTTTATCTCTCTCTCATAACCCAATAGGCCACCCAAGATAGATGCTGTGATTAATCTAAGTACCACCTTTGTAATTTGCGTGATATTAGACAAGTCCGAAAATTCGGACTGCACGGTATTCCAAATCATTTCAAGCATTGCGGCCCTATCATCAATTCATTAATTTAGTTTTCATAACACATATAGCAGCATTAACTTTTATTACTTTATGGCATTTTAGTATTGCAGGCAGTTTATTCATTGAAATGAAGATTTTGAATGTGGTCATCATCTTGCGTATAGCATATGAACCTATAAATATTTCGCGTTGTGTACGCGTCGATAATTTATCGTCGCGCTCTGCAGTATCTACCTTTTCAAACCCTGTCGCAGCTCTTAGTAAGGCAGCTTTCAACAGCAAGACACCTATCACGCATCTGGCGGCCCACCCACCAAATCATGCCCATCCGCACCCAAAATCTGCACGTCCACAAAATCCCCTGGATTCAATCCCTCGGCATCCTGCAGGTAAACCACGCCGTCGATCTCCGGCGCATCGGCCTTGGTGCGGGCGATAGCGATGATGTTGTCATTGTCATCCGTAGTGATCTCATCCACCAGAACCGTCTGCAGGCTGCCGACCTTGGCCTGCAATTTAGCTGCACTGATGCGCTCCTGCACTTCCATAAAGCGGCTTAGACGTTCCTGCTTCACTTCTTCCGGCACGTGGTCGGGCAGCTCGTTGGCCTTGGCGCCATCCACGGCGGAATATGCAAACGCGCCCACTCTGTCGAGTTGCGCTTCTTCCAAGAAGTCTAGCAATTGCTGGAAATCGTCCTCCGTCTCGCCGGGGAAGCCAACGATAAAAGTGCTGCGAATCGTGATCTCCGGGCAAATATCGCGCCAAGTTTTGATTCTAGCCAGATTGTTCTCGCTGCTGGCCGGGCGCTTCATCAGCTTGAGGATGCGCGGGCTGGCATGTTGGAACGGCACATCCAGATAAGGCAGGATCGCGCCTTCCGCCATCAGCGGAATCACTTCATCCACATGCGGGTATGGATAGACATAATGCAGGCGCACCCACACGCCCAGTTCGCCCAGTGCTTTGGAAAGCGCCGTCATGTGCGTCTTGAGCGGACGGCCATTCCAGAAACCGGTGCGATATTTGACATCCACCCCATAGGCCGAAGTATCCTGCGAAATCACCAGAATCTCTGAGACACCTGCATTCACCAGCGCTTCGGCCTCGTTCATCACCTCGCCTACAGGGCGGCTGACCAAATCACCCCGCATGCTCGGGATGATGCAGAAACTGCAGCGATGGTTGCAGCCTTCGGAAATCTTGAGATAGGCGTAGTGGTTCGGCGTCAGGCGGATACCTTGTGGTGGCACCAGGTCAGTGTATGGGTCATGTGGCTTGGGCAAATGTGCATGCACATGGGTCATCACCTCTTCCATGGCGTGTGGGCCCGTCACCGCCAGTACACTTGGATGCGCGCTAGTGACTACGTCCTTTTTGGCGCCCAGACAGCCGGTGACGATGACCTTGCCATTCTTGTTAAGTGCTTCGCCAATCGCATCCAGCGATTCCTGCACAGCCGAATCGATAAAGCCACAGGTGTTGACCACCACCAGGTCGGATTCTTCGTAGCTACTGGAAATCTGGTAACCCTCGGCGCGCAACTGCGTGAGGATACGTTCGGAATCAGACCCGGCTTTTGGGCAACCCAGCGAAACAAAGCCAACTTTTCTAATGCTATTTTTCATTTATAATCAATATAATATTATATATATTTAAAGTTAATTATTAACCAATAATCACGCCTACCAGCATGATAGAGGCGACACCTGCAGCAATCAGCGCAAGCTGCACAACAGTAGCTTTGAGCTCGGTACGCCGATGCAAACTAGGAATCAAATCTGCAACCGCCACATACAACATGCTGGCAGCTGCGATGCTCAAAATATAAGGCACCAGCGACTGGACTTCCTGCAAGAAATAGTATGCCAGCACGCCACCTATCAAGGTTGCCAAACTGCTGCCCAAGTTGAACCACAAGGCCTTTTGCTTGCTGTAACCGGAATGCAGCAGAATCAGGAAGTCCCCGACCTCCTGTGGAATCTCATGCGCGATGATCGCCAATGCGGTCACGATACCCAATTTTACATCCACCACAAACGCCGCAGCGATAAGTACACCATCGACAAAGTTATGAAAGGTGTCTCCTATCATAATCATCGCACCGCTTCTGCCGTGGTCATGGGCATGATGATGCGCCGTGATGTTGGGGCGTGGCGCAACCACCGCCTTGAATTTGAATTCGCCACCTTCTGCCCGTTCAAAATCGGGGCAATTTTCCTCGGAATGTGGCGCATGCACTTCGCAATGGTCGCCATGGCAATGTCGCCAGAGCACCAGTTTTTCCAGCGTAAAGAACAACAGGATACCGAACAGCACGCTACCGGTTGCTGCTTCAGGCGAAGTCGCCAGCGTAACAGCATGTGGAAGAATCTCAAGGAATACCGCACCCAGCATCGCACCGATGGCATAGCTGATGAGCATAGGGATGCCCGCCTGCTTCACGTTAAGCGCCACCAGCGCGGCACCCAGCACACTTAGAGCTCCGCCGAACAAGCTAAACAGTGCAATCCAGGCAAGAGGGGAAAGTTCCAGCAGAGTCATATGAGTGGCAAATATTGCAAAGCGTTATTATACCGCACGCTGCATTATTCAAGCCAAATCAAACTGGCCATGCGCCCTGTGTCACCGTCACGGCGGAAACTGAAAAAGCGCGTCTTGTCTGTATGTGTGCATAAACCGCCGCCATAGATTTGGGTAACGCCTTTGCGATTCAAACGTTGTATTGCGATTTGATAGAGATCACCCAGCCATTTTTTGCCATGCGGCTTGAAAGCAGTCTCTGCTTGGGCATCCTGCGCAATGAATTGCTGCCTGACTTCGTCGCCAACTTCAAAAGCATTGGGGCCGATTGCGGGACCCAACCACACCAAAAGTTGTGCCGGAGTGATTTTCGCTGCCTCGATCACCGCATCCACACTGGCTTCCAGGACACCATCACAAAGACTGCGCCAACCGGCATGTACTGCAGCCACTACGCTACCCTTTGAATCGCATAGCAGCACGGGCAGGCAATCCGCCGTCATCGTCACACAAACGACACTTTTCTGGGTGGCAAAGCTTGCATCTGCATCTGGCGTGCAACTGGTTTGCGCGGCATCTACGACACGCACGCCATGCACCTGATTCAGCCACACCGGCTCACTCGGCAGATATCGACTTAACAACTGGCGATTTTTCGCTACACGTAAAGGATCGTCCTTCACATGCATGCCAAAATTCAAACTATCGTAAGGTGCCTGGCTCACTCCACCGTTACGCGTGGTCTGCATCGCCCTGACATTTGCAGGTGCAGGCCAATCCGGGATGATAAAGTCGATATCATGCATCGTCGAACTCCCCTTCATCTTCCCAATCCTCGTCCTCCCAGTCGTCTTCATCCCCAACGTACAGGCCGTTTTCGTCCACACCAAAATCAAATGATTCCGGAACCTCTTCCGCGGGAGAATCTTCGTGTCGCATTGCCTCCAGCAAGGCCTTCATGTCATCCGGCAACTCAATCTGCCACTCCATGGGTTGGTGCGTAACGGGATGAACAAGGCCAAGCTTTATGGCATGCAAGGCTTGCCGATTGAAGCCGAGAATAGCTGCCTTGAGCGTTTCCGACATCAGTTTATGGGGGATGATGTTGCCGATACCATAAAGCGGATCCCCCACCAATGGCGCCTTGAGATATTGCATATGCACACGAATCTGATGGGTGCGTCCAGTCTCCAGACTGCAGCGTAGATAGGTGTTGGTTCCAAAACGTTCCAGTATCTCATAACGCGTCACAGCAGGTTTGCCGTTGCGTGTAATCGCCATTTTCAGACGATTATGCGGATTGCGGCCTATCGGTTGATTCACGCTGCCGTTACGCCACAGTTGCCCCCAGACGATCGCCCGGTACTCTCTTTTGACGGTTCTCGCTTGCAGCTGACGCACCAGGCTGGTTTGCGCCTCTAAAGTTTTGGCAACCACAAGCAGGCCAGAAGTATCTTTGTCTAACCGATGTACTATGCCGCAACGTGGGATTTCGGCTAGCTGTGGCAAGTGGGATAACAGTGCATTGAGTAATGTACCCGTCCAATTCCCTGCTGCGGGATGTACTACCAAACCTGCCGGTTTGTTGATGACCAGCAGCGCATCATCCTCATACACGATATCAAGCGGGATGTTTTCCGGTTTAAACGCATTTTCCTGTGGGCTTTGCGGCACTTGTACGATCACCTGCTCACCGCCCCAGACTTTGGCCTTGGACGTGGTGCCAGCACCATCCAATGTCACCAGCCCTTCTTTGATCCAAGCCTGCAAACGGCTGCGGGAATGGTCTGGCATCAGGGATTGCAAGGCTACGTCCAGGCGCTGTCCGCCCAAGTTTTGAGGAATAATAAAATGTAAGGATGCTTGATTTGTCATATCGTTCATTAGAATGTTACTGCCTGCATCAGTTATAATGCGCTTTGATTATCTGGCATCCTTATTAAGGCAAACGGCAAGTGAAGCGTATTTTACCTTTTATCCTGTTATTTCTCTCAACATTGTTGGCGGGTTGCGCAATTTTTGGCGAACCAACCGAACTGGATGAGACCAAGGGCTGGCCAGCCGAGCGCATCTACCAGGAAGCCGAGACCAACATGTCTGCTAAAGACTACGATAAGGCTTTAAAGTACTACCAGATTCTGGAGTCGCGTTTTCCCAACGGCAAGTACGCATTGCAGGCGCAATTGGAAATCGCCTATCTCTATTACAAAAAAAGTGACCCGGTATCTTGCACCGCTGCTACAGAACGTTTCATCAAGTTGCACCCAAATCATCCGAATGTGGATTATGCCTACTATCTAAAAGGCCTCGCATCCTTCAACGAACGCGGCATCATCGAAAAAGCCACTGCGCAGGAAATCAGCGACCGTGACCCAAAGACGCTTAAATTGAGCTTTGCCGCGTTTAAAGAACTGACAGACCGTTATCCAAAAAGCCGTTATTACAAAGATGCTACACAACGCATGGTTTTTCTTGTTAATACGCTATCCCAGCATGAAATGCATGTGGCACGGTATTACATGAAGCGGCAAGCCTATCTGGCAGCACTGAACCGCGCAAAATATGTGCTCGAATATTACCCAAACTCCACTTCTGTTGAGGAAGCCTTGGTCATCTCAATCAGCGCTTATGATTACATGGGGATGGATGATCTGAAAAACGACACCTTGCGCGTACTGAAAACCAATTATCCGCAAAACCCAATGGTGACAGGCAAGATTCAGGAAGACGAACGCGTCTGGTGGAAGTTCTGGGAAAGTCTGTATTAGCCTCTAGTAGATAGATAGTCAAGCGATAGCATCGCTACTCCCTGTCTTATCTATCCAGACATAGAAAAACTCGCGTACCGCCTGCAGAAAACGCAGCTTCAGGTCTTCCAGATTAAAAAGTGGCAAGGTGACATCAATCGCCATGCGGTAAACCAGATTGTTTTGTATCGGAATATCTCGCAGACGCAGCAAAAGGATTTTTGCCAGCCTGACCTTTTCCTGAATGGCGGACTCTGCCATCTTCTGCGCTTGCAAGTTCGTGGAATACCGCTTAAGTAACATATCCTCATGGACACTTAAAACTTCACCATTCAATTGCTCTATCGTTTCCCATTCCAAAGGCGATGGCACTGGCTTGAATTGAATGGCACTTAAATCATATCCATAGCTCTCGCTCATAGCCGCAATCATCTTGATGTCATTTATCCAAAATGGATAGAATTCTCGGGCAATGTTCAACTGCTGATTCGGTGTAATCTTATCTTCAAGCTTTGCAATCATCGCCAGCGCCATGCCGTAATCAGCGCGGCTAGACTTGCCTTTCAGCAGTATGCTCAGATTTTTAATAAACTTGGAACGTAACGCAATCGCCTCTGCATCGACATCCTTGGCTTGCAGGAATTTGGTATAGGCGCTGACTGCTTTTTCTTCGTTTTCTTGTGCCACGGCTAAGCCTCCATATATGGGAATCTCTATCGTCGCACCAGTATAGACCAAAAAATTTCAGAGAACTAGCAAACATGACTGCAACAAATGCGAGAAAACCCGGTCAGTCTAGTATCCTTGATTTAAGGTAACTAGAGAGTATTATTGTAATAACTAAGGCCGAATATCAATTATGTCCAGATTCTTCAATAAATTGCCTGGTTATGCCAGAGCTCCGTCAGGATTGGAATGGCGTCTATTCAAGAAGTTGCCGATGATTTTTATGATGGGGACCTTAGTCCTTGGTGCTGGCGCCTACTTTGAATATTACCATGTTGACTTCATCACAGAAGCAGCACGCAATAAAACATTATTCTTGTTTATCGCGCTTGCAATCACCCACTGGACATTTGTGATCCTGGCAGCAATAGGATGCATTGTGGTGATGATCATGAAAGGCCCTGCTTATGTCGCTGACGCTTACTCATTACCACAGGAAGATATTCCTGATAAATCAAAGTTTCCTTAATAAGCATTAAGGTTATTTACTTTTCTGTCCAAGCTTTTCTTTTTTTGCTTTTAATTCTGCCCGCTGTGCATTCTTGCGGCGGCGCATTGTAACAAGACCTTCGCCCTGCTTACGGCTGTCTTCTTTCACGAATGGATTCTCACCCTGATTGAACTGCACACGCAATGGAGTGCCGGTCAGAGAAAATGCCTTTCGAAAGACACCTTCCAAAAAACGTTTGTAACTATCCTTGATGGCATCCACATGTGTACCATGCAGAACAACTATAGGCGGGTTTACGCCACCTTGGTGCGCATAACGTAATTTTGGACGAATGCCCCTTGAAATCGGCGGCTGATGTTGTATGATCGCCTCGCTCAGCACGCGGGTCAACTGTGGTGTAGCCAGCTTAGCGAATGCAGCCTTGTATGCCGCATCAACACTGGCCAAAAGCTCGTTTAAGCCTTTCTTGCGCAACGCCGAGATGTAGTGAAACTTCGCAAAATCCAGGAACTGCAATTTACGGTCTATCTCGCGCTTGATCCAATCGCGCTCATCATCTTTAAGGCCATCCCACTTATTTACAGCCACCACTAAGGCACGTCCAGCATCCAGGATATAGGCTGCCACGTGTGCATCCTGTTCTGTGATGCCTTCTTGTGCATCCACAACCAACACTGCAACATTGGCATCCTCGATGGCCTGCATGGTCTTGATGACCGAGAATTTCTCAATTGCTTCGAATACCTTGCCGCGCTTACGCACACCGGCAGTGTCTATCAGCGTATATTGCTTGCCACCCTTCTCCAGTTCGATCTCTATCGAATCACGCGTTGTACCAGGTTCATCAAAGGCGATGACCCTATCCTCGCCAATCAAAGCGTTGACGAGAGTGGATTTGCCCACATTGGGCCGGCCGACAATCGCAATCCTGGGTTGTTTGTCGTGCTTAGTATCGACATCCTCAGATTCATCATCCTGAGCTGGAACAGCTTCTAATGCCAATTCAATTAAATCTCGCACACCTTCGCCATGCGCTGAGGATATCGATAAAGGATCACCAAGGCCAAGCGCATAAAAATCTGCGCTGACGATGGTTTTTTGCATCCCCTCTGTCTTATTGACTGCGAGCAACACCGGCCGTCCTGCTTTTCTCAGTGTGTCAGCGATGGCATATTCCTGGGGACTCAAGCCTGTTCGGCCATCCACCAGAAAAATCACCACATCGGCCTCATCAATGGCCAGCAAGGTTTGCTTGGCCATTTCCTGCATGATGCCAGACTCAGCCTTGGGCTCAAAGCCACCTGTATCAATCACTAGATACGGACGGCTAGCCCCCAATCCACGTCCATAGTGGCGATCACGGGTCAACCCAGGCAAGTCAGCCACCAAGGCATCTCTTGACTTGGTAAGGCGATTGAATAAAGTAGATTTGCCGACATTTGGGCGGCCAACCAGTACTATGGTAGGTAACATGATCTATTTAGGCTCTAAACTTGGCAGTGTGCCTGCGTCTGGGCTTATAACAGGATCTTTTTTGAACATGATGCTATCGGTATTGGTACCGCTATCTGATGGGGTTTCAGATGGCTGCACCGTCTCGATGATCGTTTTTTCAAGTTCAGACTTATCGCCATTGATTGCAGGTGTATTATCTTCTTTAGGTGGTGATGCAGGCACTGGGGTAGGCACATCACCGTAATAGGGTAATGGTCGTCTGCTACCAGACTTCTCACTATCTACACTTGTTTTGCCGTCTGTATTTGCACCTGGAATCGCATTTACCGTGACTGAGAACAGTCCTCCTCCACGCGTTGTAACGATCAATTGATTGTTTGCATTGCCGGGAATCATTGACATCACTGCATCATCATCCAGCTTGACACGCCCGGCAAAGGCACCATCTTCACGATTCAGGAAATGTACATAACCTTCCAGATCGCCGACCGCGACCAGAGACCCCATAGGAACAGGCGCGGTGACACGCCGGTTAGATAATGCACCTTGGCGCCAGAAAGTCCTACCTGTCTCATAATCCAGCGCATAGACTGCACCTAGAGTATGAGCGACAAAAATGCGTGCGTCTTCTGCACTTAAACCACTGTAACTGGAAATATCACGATTCCAGACAACCTTGCCAGTGCGTCTGTCCACTGCAGCGATTTTCCCCTGGAAGGCCACTGCGTATACCAGCGGGCCATCAACAAATGGCAAGCTGGTAATGTCGGCGATGCGCTCGATCTCGGTCACTCCCTTAGGCTGTGCCACTGTAGCTTCCCATATCAATTTGCCGTTGTCTGCCCGCAGCGCCACCATCTTACCGCCCGCAAATCCGCTATATACCGCTCCACCGTCAACAACCAGACCAGCGCTACTACGTAACGTGAGAGCCGGGGTGACACGCTCATAAACCCATTTTCGCTCTCCGTTCGCCGCATCCAACCCGAAGATGTGACTGTCTGCCGCCCGCACGATCACTGTGCCGTCAAAATATCGCGGCGCACTCAGTACTTCGCTAGAGACCTTTGCTTTCCATAGAGCTTTACCTGAGTAATCGTAGGCCAGCACATTACCTTTGGCAGAACCGATCATGACTATGCCGCCGCCGACACTGACGCCCCCACTAATCCTTTCGCCTACATTCACGCGCCAAAGCTCGCGGCCGTTTGCGACATCGAGTTTTGTCAGTTCACCTGCCGCATTAGCCATGAATACCGTGCCTGCCTCCATTGCAGGCAGGTAGTCATATTTTTCTGTCTCACCGGTTTGTACGCTCCAATCGAGTCTGGCAACGTGCGTTGGCTTGATCTCCTCCAGTTCCGCGGGCGGGTTGGGTGGTTCGCGGCCAAATACTCGGTCTGCGAAATCCTGTCTCAGCTCAGTAAGCGTGCTGCATGCAGACAAAATTAACATCGCTGCAAGCCAACAATAACGAGCCTTACGACAGAGTGTTGTATTGAAATACTTCATCTGGATAGGCAAACACTTAGCCTAAGGACTCAAGTTTTTGCTTGGTGAATTGATATAAAGCACCACCCGCATCAAGATTGCTCAACGCACTTTCAAATGCCTGTTTAGCCTCGGCCTGCTTGCCCTGTGCGAGATACACGTTGCCCTTCATCTCATCACGCAAACCGGTGAAACCTGCATCGATTTTTGCATCCAGCACTTTGTGTGCCGCTTCGTAGTCCTTCTCTTCGAGCAAGATACCGGCCAACTGCAAACTGGCAATAGCTTTAATTGCATCTTCCTTGGCATGGTCGATAGCCCATTGCAGGTCTGACTTGGCTGGCTTGCTGTCTTTATTGGCAAACTCAGCTTTGGCCAACAGTACAGCTGCACGCCCAGCATAAGGAGTGCTGCTGTAGCCATCCATGAGCTTATTGGCCTGCGCCTTCATTTCAGCAACCTTTCCAGCATCCAGCAATGTCAATGCCTGGTAAATGTCGGAAGCTTCTGTGGCCTTTTTGTTCTGCCAGTATTGATAGCCTTGCCAAGCCACATACACCAGCAAGGCAGCAATCACGGCATTCGTCACTAGCTTGCCGTTCTTCTTCCACCAAGCCTTAAATTCGTCTAACTGTTCCTGCTCTTCTAAATCGTATGCCATACTTTTCCTCTAAAACACCTTTCCTGCTCAAGCCGCTTTTCGGCCTGGAATTGCACCCAACAACTGCCTTGTGTAATCTTGCTGTGGTGCAAGATATATCTGCTCCACACCGCCGGATTCCACTACTTTTCCATGCTGCATCACCATGACTTCATTGGCGATATGCCGCACTACTCGCAAATCATGCGTGATGAATAAGTAACTCAACCCCATCTCGACTTGCAACTCTTTCAGCAGCATCAATATCTGTGCCTGTATCGACACGTCCAATGCTGACACTGGTTCGTCACAGACCACGACTTTAGGCTGCAGTACAAGAGCGCGCGCAATACCGATACGTTGACGCTGTCCGCCAGAAAATTGATGCGGGTATTTCTTTGCGTCATCTGCAGTCAGACCAACGCGTTGCAGCATTTCCAACATTTTGCCTTCGCGCTCGCCAGCATTGCCAATGCCGTGAATCAATAAACCTTCACCGACAATCTCACCCACTTTCATACGTGGATTGAGTGACGCAAAAGGATCCTGAAATACCATTTGCATATGCCGACGCATTCCGCGAAGAGCATCTTTGTCCAGCGCCGCAAGGTTGGTACCCTGAAACCATACCTCACCGCCATCGAAAGCCTGCAATTGTAACAGACAACGTGCCAGCGTGGACTTCCCACTGCCAGATTCCCCCACCACAGCCAAAGTCGATCCAGCTTGTAATCCCATACTGACATCGTCCAGCGCTTTGACCTGCCGGGTGCCGAAGCCAAACCTGCCACTACGTTGAGTATATATCTTGGTGAGATTGTTGCCGGTAAGGATAGTATCAGTCATGACACCACCCTTCCGTTTGAGATCTCGTTCAACCAGCCATAGTCCATTGGCTTCAATATTTTCTTGCCCTCCGCATCTGGCACGCAGTCTAACAAAGCTTTGGTGTATGGGTGCTTTGGATGGTTCAGCACCTGCTGCTTGCTACCCGCTTCGACAATCTCTCCGCGAAACATCACAATGACATCATCCGCGATATCAGATACCACCCCAAAATCATGGGTAATAAATAGCATAGCCATGTTCATGCGCGTCTTCAACTCATCCAGCAACTTGAGTATCTGCGCCTGAACGGTCACATCCAATGCGGTAGTCGGCTCATCAGCAATCAGCAAAGCAGGCTCACAGGCTATAGCCATTGCGATCATGACACGCTGACGCTGTCCTCCTGACAGTTCATCTGGGTAACTGGTTGCTCGGTCAGCTGGAATACCCACTTGCTCCAAAAGAGCGGCTACCCTGTTTTTAAGTGCGGTATTTTTTAGCCCCAAGTGTTTGGTTAAAGCCTCTCCCACCTGGTACCCTACTGTTAATACAGGATTCAACGATGTCATCGGCTCCTGAAAGATCATGCCGATTTTAGCACCACGGAGTTTCTGCATCGAAGGCTCTGAAAGCTGCGTTAAATCCTGGCCTTGGAATAAAATGCTACCACTGGACTGCAACTGTCTGGAAAGCAAGCCCATCACACTGAGCGCGGTCAGACTTTTTCCGCTGCCGGATTCACCGACGATACAGGTCGTATTGCCTGCCTGCAAAGTCAGCGACACATCTTTCACCAAAACGCGCGACGGGGCACTTTTGGGCGTCACCTTGAGCGATTCAATTTTTAGGATTTCAGACATCACTCGATATTGTAAACAATGGTCACTACCACTCGCGCTGTTTTGTCGATAGTGGACTTGTCATATACGCCGCCGTAACTGTCGTCGCCATTTTCACCACCACCTACCGGCAATATGTAAAATGCTCCCTGGCTAGCAGATTTCATCACCCCGACTTTTACGCCATCCTGCTTGACGAATTCTGTCGCACGGGTGCGCGCATTCTTGGTCGCATCAGCGATCAGCGACATTTTCACGTCTTCCAGATTGCTAACCAGAAAGTTCGGGGGCGAAGCACTGATGGGATGATTCTCTGCACGCAATTGCAACAAGGCTTTATTTGCCTGGGAAATTTTTGACAGATCTTTGCTGGTCACATGTACGCTTTGATAGGCATCATAGCCATTGCGAACCTGACGTGGTGTATCTTTGATGAAAACCTCGTCGTAGTGGTCATGAATGTTTTCCACATCCGCAACCCAGCTATCCTTAGCCAGACCTTGCTTTTCCAGAAACGCCTCCAGCACCTTCATCTCGACAGCCAGCTTATCCAAAGCGCCGCGCTGCGTCGCATCCGTGACACCGATGTTGATTGTCCATTCCGCGCTATCCGCCTTGATTGGCTTTTGCGCAAGACCTTTCACTGTGATGCTTTGCTGACCAGATACCGCACGCTTGGCTTGTACACCAAGAATAAATGCCGCGCTTGCCATCCCAATCGCAAGCAATAACCCTAGAATAGTCATTGCATTAAAAAAACTTCTGTTCTCCGTCTGCATCTCAGCCCCCGATTCTTGCTGCCACTTCTGCAAGTTTACAGCGTACCTGTTCGCCTTGTACCAACAAAGGTTTCAATGCAATCTCGCCGACACTCGCCTCATCATCGCCAAGTATTGCCGCGAAACGTGCACCACTTTTGTCTGCACGCTTCATCTGCGATTTGAAACTGCCGCCACCGGCATTCATTACCACACTGACACCCGCATCACGTAAAGCTTCTGCGGTGCTTATGGCCTGTTTTTCCGCCAGTTCTCCTGCAAACACCAGGTAGATATCTGGTGTTTGCGCTGCAGTGATACCATATTCTTGCATCAGCAAAATGACGCGCTCCAACCCGATGCCAAAACCGCATGCGGGTGTCGGATTGCCTCCACTGCGTTCCACCAGCCCATCGTAACGACCACCACCGGCTATCGTACCTTGTGCGCCAAGCTTATCTGTCACCCACTCATACACGGTACGATTATAGTAATCCAAGCCACGCACCAGTCGATGATTAATGACATATTTGACCCCAGCCTGGTTCAACAATGCACAAACACCGTCAAAATGTGCTTTGGATTCCACACCCAGCGTGTCTATTAGCTTGGGAGCGGCCTCGCACATAGTCTGCATACGCGGGTTCTTGCTGTCCAGGATACGCAATGGGTTGGTATGCAAACGACGTTTAGCGTCTTCGTCCAGGATGTCCGCATGCTGCTCGAAATAGTCAATCAGGGTCTTGCGGTAAGCGGCCCGCTCTTCCGCATCGCCGATAGTATTCAGTTGCAACTGTACATCCGTGATGCCTAGCGCTTTCCATAAGCGTGCCAGCAAAATGATCTGTTCTGCATCCACATCAGGCCCGGCAAAACCAAATGCCTCGGCCCCGATTTGATGGAACTGGCGCTGACGGCCCTTCTGCACATTCTCATGACGAAACATCGGCCCCATGTACCACAAGCGCTGCGGCGCGTTGTAGGTCAGGCTATGCTCTACCACTGCGCGCACAGTTCCTGCAGTTCCCTCTGGGCGCAAGGTCAACTTGTCGCTATTCAGCGGGTCTGTCCAAGCATACATTTCCTTCTCGACAATGTCGGTATGCTCACCCACGCTGCGTACAAATAATTCGGTACTCTCCACAACCGGCGTGCGAATCTGGTTGTAGCCATATTGCGCCATGATTTGGCGCGCAGTATCCTCCAGCTTGAACCACAAAGGCGTGGTCTCGGGCAGAATGTCGTAAAAGCCCTTAATAGATTGTATTTTTTGTGCCATGAGTTTTGATTAGGTGTTAACTGCTTGAATCGGAATAGCTTTTTTTGATCCAGCCTGAGTACCAATATCCATGCGGTTCTCGGCCATACCTCTTTTATAGCGCTCTTTTACATAGTCATCGACGATCTGCTGGAACTCCTCGGCGATATGATCACCTTTCAGCGTCACGGTTTTTACCCCATCGACAAATACCGGCGCCACCGGCACTTCACCCGTGCCTGGCAGACTGATGCCGATATTCGCCAGTTTTGATTCGCCCGGGCCATTAACCACGCAACCCATCACGGCAACGTTCATGTTTTCCACACCCGGATATTGCGAACGCCAAACTGGCATCTGGTTGCGCAGATAAGTCTGGATTCGTAATGCCAGTTCCTGAAAATAGGTGCTAGTCGTACGTCCACAGCCCGGACAAGCTGTCACCAACGGGGTAAACGAACGGATACCCATGGTCTGCAGGATCTCCTGTGCGACGATGACTTCTTTGGTACGGGATTCATTCGGCTCTGGTGTCAGGCTGACGCGGATGGTGTCGCCGATGCCCTGCTGCAGCAAAATCGCCAGCGCGGCCGTAGAAGCCACTACGCCTTTGGTGCCCATCCCCGCCTCGGTCAAACCCAAATGTAGTGGATAGTCACAGCGCTTACCCAGTTCGACATAGACTTTGACCAGATCCTGAACATTGCTGACTTTGCATGAAATGATGATCTGGTTCGGGTCCAATCCCAGATCCACCGCCTGCTGTGCGCTTTCCAGCGCGGATTGAATCAACGCCTCACGCATCAAATCATCTGAAGACAATGGGTTGGCTGATTTGCCATTCTCATCCATCATCTGCGCCATCTTGGCTTGATCCAAGCTGCCCCAGTTGACACCGATACGCACGGATTTCTTGTATTGGATAGCCGCCTCAATCATCGAAGCAAATTGCTCATCGCGCTTACTGCCTTTACCTACGTTGCCAGGGTTGATGCGATACTTGGCAAGCGCTTTCGCGCATTCAGGATAAGCCTGCAGCAATTTGTGACCATTGAAATGGAAATCCCCCACCAGCGGCACATTGCAGCCCAACGCATCTAGGCCAGCACGGATATTGGCCACCTGGGCAGCGGCTTCCATAGAGTTCACCGTGATGCGCACAACCTCACTGCCAGCCTGCCATAACTCAAAGCATTGCTGAATGGTCGCCTTGGCATCTGCGGTATCGGTGTTGGTCATGCTCTGCACCACCACCGGATGCTGTGAACCCACCGCCACATGGCCGACCATGACAGTACGTGTTTTTCTTCGTTGCATCACAGCGTCACTCAACCTTGATGCGTGCCACGTTCACTTTAGTATACGGGCCAAGATTCGTTTCTGCGCCGTTGATACTCAAGCTAGTACCGTTCGCGTTGCCCACCACAACGCTTAATGGCGGCGCAGCTTCCAAGGTATCACGATTACCTGCGAACAATGTCCTGTTATAGATCTCCTTGCCGCTGGCATCCGTCACACTGATCCAGGTTTCCTGAGTAGCGGAGAATTCCAGCCGTGAAAGTTTTGAAGTTGGCGCAGCTACAGGTGCCGGTTCGCTCGCTGCAGGTGCCATAGGCTGGGTGACTGGCGTTTCTGTTGTTACCGCTACAGGGGCATTCGCGGCCGTTTCGGTCGCCACATCTTGTGTTGGCAGAGCGGTGCCGGCCGGGGACAAAGGGACCTCTGTAGTCGTAGCAGGCATCTCAACTTGCCGCTCTGCTGATGGCAATGCTGCTTCCGGCATTGGTTCAGGCACTGGCAAATTATGTGCCGTAGGCGCGACAGGGTTGGGCTTTTGCACATAGGATTCATAGAACAGCCACGCGCTCGACACCAACAAAGCCAGGAACAAGAATGGCATCCAGCTTTTCATCTTCGGCTTCTTGTATTGCTTGCTGCTCCCCGCATAAGGTACAGCTTCCAGTGTAAATGACTGCAATGCCTTGTTTGGCACTAGAACATTATAAGCATCCAACAATGGATCGACTGCAATCCCAAGCTGTTTGGCATAATTGCGAATGAAGCCACGCACTATGGTCGGCTCTGGCAGCGCTTCAAAATTATCCGCCTCCAAAGCCTCGATCTGCTTGACGCTCAAGCGCAAACGGCCTGCGACAGTCTGTAGGCTCAAGCCCTGCTTTTCACGATGTGTCCTTAGCGCACCCCCGCAGCGGGAGCGATATTCTGACGCAATTCCAGCACCTTGCCCCGTCCCAGCTGATGCTGACGTTTCCTGTCCTGCTGCGGCAGCTTCCAGTTTTTCATCTGTCTTGGTTTTAGGTTTTCTAGCCATCACTTCACCTTTTGGGTATGGACATTACGTCTTAGTATCATCTCACTGCCCGCTTAAAAGCAATCGGGTCTGTTCTGAATTAGGATATTGCCGGCGTAGTTGCAAGGCATAGCTCGCTTCATCATCCTTATTCCCCATCGCCCTAGCGATACGGATGCCCAGCCAGAGCACTTCTGGCCCCGGACCAGACACCAATGCGTTTTGCAGGGTCTTTTGCGCCGATTCGGCGTTGCCGCGAGCAAACTGAATCTCGGCCAACTGATAAGCAGCCGAATGTGTCAGTGGATTCAACTGCAAAGCCTTGTTCAGATATGCTTCCGCGGAAGCAAAATCCTTTTTCCGGGCCGAGCAGATGCCAGCATTGGCATACGCCAGATTCGGCGTGGAATACAGCGGGTTCTTTACCGCATCCATGAACTGCACAATCGATTCATCATAACGACCGGTATTACACAAAAAATTACCATAGTTATTGTGTGATTCAGAGCTATTGGGCTGCAGTTGAATGGCTTTCTTGAAATTGGCCTCAGCTTCTGCATTCTCGCCCAAGGCCGCTCGTACCAATCCCATGCCGTTATACGCCAACGGATAGTTCGGGTATGCCTGAATTGCCTCAGCGAACTCACCCAGGGCCACTTCCAGCTTGTTCTGCTGAAAATACGCCGCTCCCAGGTCAGTATGCGCTTTGGCTCGCGCCAATGCAGCCGCATCGGACGGCGAACCTTGGTTAGGCGCGGTGGCACAGGCAGCAATCCCCGCTAAGAACATCATCAACGCTATGTGTTTGATTAATTTCATGCTTCACATTCACCCTGGTTATTCGTTCACCGACACGATCGGCACATACTTCTGCGTACGCCGAGTCTTGTCCAGCACCTTGCCTGCCAGTTGCCCGCATGCCGCGTCGATATCCTCGCCGCGCGTCTTGCGGATAGTCACCACATGACCGGCGCTCATGAGCATATCACGAAACACGCGGATTTGATGCGGTTTCGAGCATTCGTAACCGCTGTTGGGGAAAGGGTTGAACGGGATCAGATTGAATTTGCATGGCACGTCTTTCACCAACGCAATCAGTTGTTTCGCATGCTCTGCGGTGTCATTCACGCCATCCAGCATCACGTATTCGAAAGTCACGAAATCGCGCGGCGCCTTCACCAGATAACGCTGGCAGGCCGCCATCAATTCTTTCAGCGGATATTTCTTGTTGATTGGCACAATCTCGTCGCGCAAGGCGTCGTTTGACGCATGCAGACTCACCGCCAGCGCCACCGGGCAATCTTCCTTCAGCCTGTCCATCGCCGGCACCAGGCCGGAGGTGGAAAGCGTCACGCGACGACGGCTCAAGCCATAAGCGCTGTCATCCAGCATAATCTGCATCGCGGTCACCACGTTGTCGTAATTAGCCAGCGGCTCGCCCATGCCCATCATCACCACATTGGAGATCATGCGTTCACCCACAGGCAGCATGTCATAGCCTTCGCGCTGTTTCAGGCGCTGGTTGGCTACCCACACTTGGCCGATAATCTCGGACACCTGCAGGTTGCGGTTGAATCCTTGCCTGCCCGTGCTGCAGAAAGTGCATTCCAGTGCGCATCCCACTTGGCTGGAGACACACAGCGTGCCGCGATCCGCCTCGGGGATAAACACCGTCTCGATGCTGTTGGCCGCATCGGCACCAATCAGCCACTTGACAGTACCATCGTCGGAAATCTTTTCCGTCTGCACCGCAGGTGGAACAATCTCCGCCTCAGCCGCCAGCTTTTCGCGCAGCGCCTTGGCAATATCGGTCATTTGAGAGAAATCGGTTACGCCAAACTGATGTATCCATCGCATCAACTGCTTGGCGCGGAAAGGCTTTTCGCCGATACTGATGAAGTAATCGGCGAGTTGTGCTTGATTATAATTTAATAAATTAATCAATAAATTGCCTAATTTATTTAATGTAAATAATTAACATTAACCAAAGAAGTATTTGATTTCAATCGCTGCATTTTCCAAGCTATCAGAACCGTGCACTGCGTTCGCATCGATGCTTTGAGCGAAATCAGCACGAATAGTGCCCGGAGCCGCATCTTTCGGGTTAGTTGCACCCATCAGCTCGCGGTTTTTAGCGACTGCGTTCTCGCCTTCCAAAGCCTGAATCATCACAGGGCCGGAGATCATGAAGCTCACCAAGTCTTTAAAGAATGGGCGCTCTTTATGCACAGCGTAAAAACCTTCCGCCTCAGCTTGTGTCAGGTGCGCCATTTTAGCGGCCACGATTTTCAGGCCGGCATCTTCAAAACGTGTGTAGATCTTGCCGATCACGTTTTTAGCCACTGCGTCTGGTTTGATAATGGAAAGGGTACGTTCGATTGCCATGCTAACTCCAAAAATAAATAAAAATTAACGACTTAGAAAAAACGAGATTCTAGCATTTTCTGGCCGAATTTTCATTGCTTAAAACACCGGTCTGGAAGGCGCATCCAGATTGGCTTGTAGGGCATCGAAATTCATAGCGAATACGCACATACACAGCCATTACCGCTTGCTCCTTAACGCAATTCAATCTATTCTCCACTCAACTTGGATTCCTTCGAGTAACAATCAATCGCCACCATGTCATACAATGAAATGAAGACCGAGAATAGTGCCGTAATCGCAGAAGCATGCCGCCTCATCTCAAACAACAATCTTATCGGGGCTTCCCAGGCAATCTCATCTCAGTACCCCTTTCTTCCATTCCGGAACGCAGGTCGTAGTTACACGCCAAAGGTCATGACCAAAATATTCTTACGAGATGGTTTCATTGATCGCTACAGAGGCACCAAGCTCGTCTTTCCTCCCGTACTTCGCTTGTTGTCACACTATCTCCCGACAGATTTCCCGTATCACAAAAACAGTAAAATGAGTGAAGGGCATATAGCATATTGGGAGCTATTCCCAACTATCGACCACATCGTGCCAATAGCTAGAGGAGGCGCAGACTCGGAAGAAAATTGGATATGCTGCTCCATGCTTACAAATAGCATCAAGTCAAACTGGACTCTCGAGCAACTCCAGTGGACTGTCTTACCTAAAGGAAGCCTCAAGGAGTGGGATGGGATGGCTTGTTGGTTCTTACGTCAAGTAGAAAAAGATCCAGCAGTGTTGCAGAATTCTTATATCAAAAGGTGGCATAGCGCCGCTCTTGAGCTCATGCATAACAACCTGCTTACTATACAATAGCTTGCGGATTACGCTGAAGCTGACCTGCCCAACCTCACAAAAAGCCACCGTTTTCACCCGCAATTCTCGCGCGCATCCGTATTTTTTTATGGCAAAATGCATGTATGTCCATTACCATTAAAACGCTGTCTGCCACCTGCCCTGCCTGTGGCTTGCTGTGCGATGACATCCGCATTGAAGGCGCGACGGCGCACAATGCATGCGCAAAAGGCATCACGTTTTTTAGCCAAACCTTTGCCAACCTACAGCCGCAGATTGCCGGCAAACCTGAGACACAAGAAGAAGCCATTCACCGAGCGGCGGAAATCCTAAAAAAATCGCAGCGCCCTGTGCTTGCCGGCTTGAGCACGGATATTCACGGCATGCGCGCCTTGACGCCCCTAGCCAACAAGCTCAAAGCCGATTTACAACATATGAACCATGCCAGCCTGCAGCGCAACATGCAGGCCATGCAGAGTGCAGGCTGGTTCATTACCACGTTGAGCGAGGTGAAGAACCGCGCAGATGTGATTGTGTGCATCGGTACAGATGTCGTCAGCCACAACCCACGCTTTTTCGAGCGATTCGTCTGGGTAAAAGATGCGATGTTCACCGACCCGAACACTCGTAAAATCGTTTATTTGGGCGGCGAAAAACCGGATACGACGCATGGCCGGAAAGGCGCATGGATATTGCCTTTCAAGGCAGCGGATTTACCGGATACTTTAGCTGCATTGAACGCTTTATTGCTGAACAAGCCGTTGAAAGCCGATAGCATAGCGGGTATTGCAATGGCTGATTTGCAAAAGCTGGCCGAAACGCTGAAGCAAGCCAAATATGCCGTGCTAGCCTGGGCGGCGAAAGATCTGGATTTTCCGCATGCATCGCTCGCGGTGCAGCAGATCACCAGCATCGTTGGCACTTTAAACCAGACCACGCGCGCGGCTGGCTTGCCGCTGGGCGGCAGCGATGGCGATTACAGCATCAATAATGTGCATGCGTGGCAAACCGGCAAAGTGTTGCCAGATTTGCAAGATGCCAAGCCAGACGCGCAAATCTGGGTCAACAGTTACAACGCTGATGCCCCACCCAGCTTTTGCCATACGCCCACTATTGTGCTGGGCAACGCCAACACGTCTTGGAGCAGCCATGCCGATGTGTTCATTCCCGTTGCAACGCCCGGACTGGATTGCAGCGGTACCATGATGCGTGTGGATTCCTCCATCAGCTTGCCGCTCAAACAGGTGCGCGAAAGCGGACTGCCAACACTCGCGGATGTGGTACGCAAACTGGAGGCGCTGCTGCCATGATTACCTTACTGAAGAACGGCCGCCTCTACGACCCCGCACACCACAAGGATGGGGTGCCGCAGGACATCTACATCCGTAACGGGCGCATCATCGACAAGCCGGACGCGACTGAAAAGATTAGCCATGTGTATGATTTGGCTGGGAAAGTGGTGATGGCCGGTGCGATTGACATGCACAGCCACATCGGGGGCGGCAAGGTGAACATAGCCCGCATGCTGTTGCCAGAATTCAGAACATACACCGAGCCGGAAGCGCATATTTGCACGCCGCACTGCAAGCATCACGCCACGCCAACTACGACCGAGACCGGCTTCCGATATATCGAGATGGGCTACACCGCCGCTTTCGAACCCGCCATGCTGCCTATCAACGCGCGCCAGACGCATCTGGAAATGGGCGACACGCCGCTGATAGACAAAGGCTGCTACGCTATGCTGGGCAACGACGATTATTTCCTGCGTCTGCTCCACCAGAAGGCCGACCAGAAAACCATCAACGATTACGTTGCCTGGACGCTGCATGCCACGCAGGCGATTGGCATCAAAGTGGTCAATCCCGGTGGCATCTCGGCCTTCAAGTTCAATCAGCGCAAGCTGGATCTGGATGAAAACAACGCGCATTATCAGGTCTCGGCACGCGACATTCTCAAGGCTCTTAGCCGTGCCGTGCATGAACTGGGTATTGCCAAGCCGCTGCACGTGCATTGCAATAATCTGGGGACTGCTGGCAACTTTGAGACCACGCTCAACACCATGGGTGCCAGCGATGGCTTGCCAATGCACCTGACGCATATCCAGTTCCACAGTTACGGCACAGAAGGTGACAAGAAATTCTCATCTGCTGCGGCACAGATTGCCGAGGCACTAAACAAGCACAAACACATCACTGCGGATGTTGGACAGATTTTATTTGGCCAGACTGTCACCGCATCCGGCGATACGATGCAGCAATACCTCAACAGCAAACTCGCCCACCCGAAAAAATCGGTGCTGATGGATATTGAGTGCGAGGCAGGCTGCGGCGTGGTGCCGTTCAAATACAAAGACCAGAATTACGTGAACGCCCTGCAATGGGCAATTGGGCTGGAAATCTTCCTGAGCGTCGAAGACCCGTGGCGCATCTTCTTGACGACCGACCACCCGAATGGCGCGCCGTTCGTCAGCTATCCGCACCTGATTCGCCTGCTGATGGACAAGACTTTCCGCAACGAGATGTTTGACAAGCTGAATCTGGATGCCCAGGCGATGAGCAACCTTAAATCGCTGGAACGCGAGTACACGCTGTATGAGATTGCAACCATGACACGCGCTGCAGCAGCCAAACTGATTGGCCTGAATGACCGCGGTCATCTGGGCGTTGGCGCAGCCGCGGACATCACCGTTTATACCGACCAGCCAGACCGAGAAGCGATGTTCAGCAATCCAGATTTCGTGTTCAAGGATGGTGAATTGGTCGTGAAAGACGGTAAAGTCATTAAAGTGACCTGGGGTGCCACCCACACCGCCAAACCGGCTTTTGACAGGAGCGTGGAACGCAGCTTGCGCGATTACTTTGACAAATACCAGACGATTCAGCTGGATAACCTTAAAATCAGCGATGATGAGATTGCCGATAACGGCAACGGTAGAATCATCAACCAGACGATAGATTAGAAAACCAACGGATTAGAAAGCTTGGGATTGGGGCCTTTATGAGCAGACTGTATGGCAAGCAGCACCGCGATTTGCAGGATACGTTCAACACGCGTGCGATGGCCGACCGCGTGGAAGAACTTGCCTGTCGCACCGAGTTTGACGAGGATACCGCTGGATTCATCCAGATGATGGACATGTTCTTCCTGTCCACTATCGATCACCAGGGCCGGCCCACCGTTTCCTATAAGGGCGGAGACCCAGGCTTTGTGAAAGTGATTGATAGCAAGACACTCGCCTTCCCCAGCTATGACGGCAATGGCATGTTCTTCTCGATAGGCAACATCAGCACCAATCCGCAAGTCGGCTTGCTGTTCATCTCGTTCGAGCGGCCACATCGCATCCGCATACAAGGCACAGCGACCATTTCGCGTAATGATCCACTGATGCAAGAATACAAGGAAGCCGAATTCATCGTGCGGGTCACGCTATCGGAGTTCTGGCAGAATTGCCCGCGCTATATCCACCAGCGCCAGAAAGTGCGCGATTCACGCTATGTGCCACGCGCAGAATGTGAAACTCCACTAGCCGAGTGGAAACGCGTAGACTTGATGCAGGACGTGCTTTCCGAGACGGATGCAAAAAAAGCTCAAGCACTAGGCACCATAGGCATCGAACAATGGATAGACAAGATCAAATCGGGTGACCCGACAGCCTAAAGTGAATCAAAGCATGCAAATCAACGGGATCACAATTGACGACACCTTCGCCGAAGCATTCAACATGCGGGCGACGCGCGTCATCATCACCGCCATCAACCCCACCTGGGCGCTGCATGCCGCACGCGCCATGACCGGATTTGCCACCAGCGTGATCGGCTGCGGCGTTGAGGCTGGAATCGAGCGTGAATTGAACGCGGATGAAACCCCAGATGGCCGCCCGGGCATCAGCATCCTGCTGTTCGCGATGGGCAGCAAGGTGCTGATGCAGCAGCTGGAAACGCGCATGGGACAATGTATCCTCACCTGCCCGACAGCTGCGGCGTTTGCCGGAATTAAGAGCGAAGACATGATCAGCCTGGGCAAGCACCTGCGTTATTTTGGCGATGGCTACCAAATCTCAAAAGTCATTGGTGGTAAGCGTTACTGGCGCATCCCCATCATGGAAGGCGAGTTCCTGACCGAAGAGACCACCGGCATGGTACGCGCGATTGGCGGTGGTAATTTTTTAGTGCTGGGCAAAAGCCAGGCACAAGTGCTAGCGGCCTGCGAAGCCGCGATTGAGGCCATGAAGCAAGTGCCGAACGTCATCATGCCTTTCCCCGGCGGCATCGTGCGTAGCGGCTCCAAAGTGGGCAGCAAGTATCCCAAGATGTTCGCCAGCACTAACGATGCATTCTGTCCGACATTGAAAGGTCTGGTGAAATCCGAACTGAATGACGAAACCCAGTGCGTAATGGAGATCGTGGTGAATGGCTTGACATTCGACGACATCAAAAACGCCATGAAAACAGGCCTGGAAGCCGCATGCAGACTGGGTTCCGGGGCAGGTATTTCTCGTATTTCCGCTGGCAACTATGGTGGCAAGCTTGGGCCGCACCACTTCAAACTGCATGAGGTGCTGAAATGAGTGCGCTCCTTTTCAAACTGAAGAAGCAAGCTGAAGGCAGGCTGGATTTACACTTGCTAACTCCCGACAAGCTAGAAGGATTGAATCTGCCCGACATTGCCAAGCTGCGGCTTGGCACAAGCCACAGCGCACCTCAAGTGGCCGATTATTTCGACATTTCTGGAGATGATTGTAACCATATCATCTTTGAAGGCGATTGCAGCCGCAACGACCACATAGGCGCGAGCATGCGTCGCGGGCAGATTACCATACGCGGCAACGCTGGAAATTTTGCCGGCGCTAATATGCTTGGTGGCACACTGATTTGCCAGGGCAATGTGGGTGACCGGCTGGCTGACAGCACGCGTCGCGGCTTGATTCTGGTGGATGGTGATGCCGGCAGCTACGCCGCCAGCCGCATGATTGCCGGTACCGTCGGCATCTATGGCAAAGTGGGCAGCCATTTAGGATATGCCATGAAGCGCGGAACGATACTGCTGACGCAAACGCCAAGTTTACATGCCACTATAGTGGATTGCGGCGTCCATGAGCTGGGATTTTTACCCTTGCTGTTACGCAGTTTTTCTGCGCTGGAGACACGCTTTAAAACACTTACACCTCAGGCTGTACACAAGTTTGCAGGGGATATCGGCGTAAACGGGAAAAGTGAAATCTTGATATTTTCCGCTTAATTGTTGACCAACTCGCCATTCACATAATTTAGCTCGGATTTCACCCTGCCATCCCGATCCCAGGTGATTTCCTTGCCTTGCTTCTTGCCGTCTACAAAGTGCGATTCCGCGCGAGGCTGGCCATTGTCGTACCATTGTCGGAAAACGCCATGTTCCCGGCCATTCTTGTAATGTGCTTCCAGTTTCAGCTGACCACTTTCGTACCACTGGTTCCAGACACCGTCTTCTTTGTCATCGACAAAATTGGTTTGATACATCACGTGCCCACTTTCATACCAGAATATCTCAGGGCCATGCTTTTTACCATTCTTGATATTGACCTCGTATTTAGGTTTGCCGTTATAGAACTGCTCGGTGTATTTGCCGCTATATCCCGAATCAAAAAAAGTTTCGGCGTGAACAAGCTGATTCAGGCCTGCCAGCAGGCAAACCAATATCATGAACCTCATCTTGAAAATCTCTGCTAAATTAACTTGGGTAATAGATGCGCTAAAAGCAAAATTGTTCCAAATAGTTCTTATCTAAGAATAAAGGCACCCTCACGGGTGCCTTTAATAAAACCGAGCATATTCAAGCTATCACTACTCAAGCACAATCCGGCCATTCAATGGTTGCACGGGCCGATTGTTATCCTGCAATATTGCCTGCTTCAGCGCATCAATTTGCGACTTTGAAGCCGTCATTGGTTTTTTCATCAAGACCCAACGCACGCCTTCGGTACATGGCGGAGAAGTGATCGACCCGCTAAAACGATAGTATGACCGGTTCTGTGGCATCAAGTCACTTGGCCGAACACGCGCTTTTATCGGTACTGCTTTGTCGATTTCCTTGGGAATCTGCTGCAACAACAATTCCAGCGCCTCATTAGCTTCCCCTTCCTCAAAAATCACCCCAATGATAGCCATCTCTCCTTTGGAGTTAATGTGAACAAAATGCGCCTCCAGCGGATAGGATTTACCTTTAATGGTGTTTTCGCCTGGTGTATGTAACTGCAGGTATTTCATCTGGAAAGGGGTATGATCTAGCACCATCATATTGCCTTCTTTAAAGTTGACCTGAATCAAACGAGCAGTATTGATGATATCTTTGGCGGGGAATTTTTGAATAGCTCTAATCTCTTTTAAAGCTGCATGTATGGTTTGCTCGATATTGATGGGAGACTGATTGCGGCCAGCATCGCACATCGCAAAATCTGGGCTTAGTTTTGCCCAGTTTTTTGGACCGTCCTTGCCCTGGTAGCTCCAACCTGGCTTGGGTCCATCCTTGCTGACTTGCTTGACCGTATCTTTCAGTTTTGTGACAGACGAGGCCTCTGCCGTTGCATTTACAGATTCAGCCTTCTCGACTGTTGGAACAACTTGCGGTTTTTCTTCCTTTACAACGTCAGGCTTGGCCTGGCTGGAGTTTTTTTCAGGTGTAGCAGGCTCTGTCTTTTTAACGGCATCACTTTGGCTTGCCTTTGCCGACTGAGCTGGTGTCTTTTCCGCGACGCCTGCTGCAGGCTTGCCAACCTCGCAGATATAGCGCATCGCGATATCGATATCCGTATCCGGCACAGGCTCGATGAACTTGGCTGCCTTGTAGTCTACAGCGGCAGAATGTTTCAACTCATCGTCGAAATACTGGAATACCTGTGATGTGGCTGCTGTCTGGGCCGGGCAATCGAAGAACCAAAGCATCTTGGCCTGGTTGTAAGAAATGTCAGCAGCTTCTGTATTGACTTGCGGTGTCTTATACTGCACTTTCACCCAGGCGCGTTTGTATTTTTCTTTATCCAATACCGACTGTTTATCCAGCATCAGCTTGGCATTCCCATTCTCATGCAGCTTCACCCATACAGCGGCTTCGCTATTCGCTACCCATGCTAAGCTGAACATCATCGCAATCAAGGCGTTACGCATACCAACTCCAATGCTCCATATACAATATTTCACTATGGAATTATCCGACCCAAATGGAAAAATCAATCGGCAAAGCAATCGTGTAAATACCCTGCAATTTTGCATTTGCCATCAATAGGCGATAAAAAGCAAAAGGCCACCCGAAGGTGGCCTTTTGAATTGATTGGTGGAGATGGGGGGAATTGAACCCCCGTCCGCAAGCCCTCCACAGACAGTTCTACATACTTAGCTGTGTTGTTTAATTTAACCGCACATTCACCAACGAGCAAGCAACTGTGAAGCGAGTCACCTTAAGTTTAATATCGTATCAAGTAACCCGATACGACACGATCCTCTCTAAATGACGCTGCTGCCAGTTACCTGGCCCGACCGAGAGGCTCTTCGGTGCAGCGTCCGGCTGGATTAAGCAGCCAGAGCGTAAGTTTCGTCGTTTGCGACTATACTTTTTCAGATGGATTTACGAGGGAACCTGAATCCTCGGTATGCCCTGCACTGCTTTGCAACCCACGTCGAAACCGGGTCATCCCCAATGCATAAATCTTTTGATGAACAAATACCGAACAAGTTCATTCAAAAGCAGAATTATACGGAATTTTGACACTGGCGCCCATTGGAAAAACGCCGGTCAGGATTACAATATGTAGATGACCAGTGCAAAAATCAACTCCCCTTCACTATGGCAGGATTTACTGCCCAAGCTGAATGCCTACAGTAACAAGTACACGCGCGGTAGCGCACTTATCGTAGGCGGCTACCCAATCACTGGCGCAGCTCGCTTGGCGGCGCTGGCTTGCGCAAGAACTGGTGCAGGCATAACCGCTATCTCCAGCCCGCAAATTGCCCTGCCTATTTATGCCAGCAGCATGCTAAGCGTGATGGTAAAACCTTATGACTCAGACAAGAGCTTCCATGCACTCATCAGTGACGAACGTATCAGCGCCTATCTGATTGGTCCGGGCGCAGGGGTCACGCACGAAACAATGGCCCAGTCACTGACGATTTTGAGCAGAAATAAACCATGCGTGCTTGACGCAGACGCCATCAAGTCCTTCACCGGGCATTTAGCCACCCTTAGGAATGCAATTCAGTCTCCATGCGTGCTCACACCGCACGAAGGCGAGTTCAGACATCTGTTTGAGTTAGGTGAAGATAGAAAAAACGCAGTGTTACATGCCGCACAGCAAACAGGCGCCATCATCCTGCTGAAAGGCAGCGACACCTTGGTTGCACATCCTGACGGACGTTTGGTCATCAACAAAAACGCCCCACCAACGCTTGCCACTGCAGGATCGGGAGATGTACTCGCGGGCATCATCACCGGCTTGCTGGCACAAGGCATGCCCGCTTTTGAAGCCGCCATGGCTGCCACCTGGATACACGCCGAGGCGGCAAGGCTGTTTGGAACTGGCTTGATTGCCGAAGACTTGATAGAGATGCTGCCTACCGTGCTGACAGGACTTGTGGAAGGTTAAACTCCACCAGCATGGCATGCGAAAAGACAGCGAGTCACACCATTTAAAACTAAGCCTATCTGGCTTTCGCACCAGTTATCAGGCTGAGCCAGATGTGGCTAAAGGGTTATTTATCGCTGTAATGATATCTGCACGCAATAATGTGCAGTTCGGTATCGGTGGCTTGATACACCAGCCTATTCACATCATCTATGCGCCTACTCCAAAAGCCGGTTAAATCTCCGCGCAAGGGTTCGGGCTTACCCAAGCCATCAAAAGGTTCGCGCGTTGCGGCTTCTATCAGTGCGTTAAGACGTTTGAGCGTTTTTTTATCTTGCCCTTGCCAATAGGTGTAATCGCCCCATGCGCTGGGGGTGAATAAGATTTTGCGCGCCATTCGTTTTTATTATTCTTTGGCGAGTGTTTTGGCAGTGGCCTTGCCCGCTTTCAGTTCGGTGATTGATTTTGCTAAGTGCGCGGCATTGGCGGGGCTTTGCAATAGATGCAAGGTTTCCATCAAACTGTTGTAGTGGTCTAGCGACATCACCACCGCATTGTCGGCATCGCGGCGGTTAATAATGGTCACGTCCACATTATTGGTAACGCTATCCAACACGGCTTTAAGTGAGTTTCGCGCCTCGGAATAACTAATCACTTGCATGATATTGCCTCTTTATGTTCAATATATTGTACAAGTATAAGGCAATAGCAAAATGTGTCAAGCAATATCAACTACCCTTGTTTGAATGACACTATCTTTGCTGACATAAGCGAAATCGATCAGTTCGCTCAAGCGCGCATTATGCGCGACATATTTGCAATATTCACCCGCACCTTAAACACAACATCAAAATGCATGCCCTGAAAAACTTATTCTATGCGGTTTTCAGAGCATCAAGATTTTCTCGGTTTTTTTAGATTCTACAAACACTTAGATAACCGCAACCGTTCTGACTTGGACTTAACAAGGGTTAAGCCCTGCCAGTATCACGACCTCTAACAAGCTATCCGAAAACTAGTTATTAATTGCGTGAAATGCTTCTTTTTCGGCTTTTGAAGGAGCCATAGCGCATGCTGTTGTCATATTAATTGAAGCGACTACTTTGGCGCTATAATCAAGCGCTGTGCTGTAGTTTGATTCACCATCCTCAGCTGCTAAGCGAATCGCATCAATTACTTTCGAAGAAATTGAACCCGATAGATGCTCATCCATAGAGCTTTGCATGGCGTTTGTGGCTCCAGATAAACCAGACCACGCGCTAGCCGCACCACCGCTGGATATGGGTGCGATAACCGCCCCAGCCAAAGAACCTACCGTACCCACTATAAATTGCGATATTCCAGAACGGTTCCCTCTTCTTTCATAAAAATTATGAACATCCCTGCAAAACTTATGTGCATCTACATATGCGTTCATAGCATCTTTTTCATCACAGGGATGTGCTTTACACACATAACTATCAGCGCCTTTGATTTTTTCTTTCCATGGCCATTCTGCACTAGGGTTTTTGAGTGTGGTGCAACCGAGTATAAAAGGGAGAATTGAGAAAATTGGGACTAACTTAGCTCTATAACCTGTATAGGTTGGCATTTACATTCCCCTTCAAATGAAAACATCAAATTAATTTACGCCTTCTAGCAGCCACTGCACCCACTACCCCTAACCCTGACAACATCAGCGGCAAAGCAGCGGGGGCTGGTACTGCGGATGGCGGCAGATTGCTATAACCAGTACTAAACACTTCTGCATATAGCGATCCAGATAGACCTTGTGATGAGTTATTATTCAAGGTAAGCGTTAGGGTTATAAGGTCACTTGCCGTTCCTGCATAGCCTAAGTCCCCAATGTCAATAATGAATGATTCGTTGGCTCTATGCTCCCCCTCCGCTAAATATCTAAAGACAAGCCCAGCCATTGAATATTCATTCAAACCATCGTCAATATGCACCGAACCATTAAATGTAGCCGAAAATATTGCTTGAGTACTTGCACTTAAGGTAAACATCCCTAATGCACCTGCGCTCCCGCCAAAGCTAGCTTGATTTGCCTGTGCACTCCCAGCGGTACTCAATACAGCATCAGACAATGCACTACCAGCAGCGCTATTGGTAGAGTTGCTGTAAGCTGTACTGGCAAAGAATGAGAATGGTACAAATGTAGCACTGTATACAGGGCTTCCGATAACTTGGGGCGCCGCAGGAGGGTTAGCAGCCCAGCTTTGCCCTCTAGTACCCTCACCTGTCCAAAGAATGCTGGGAGCAATACCATCATTCAGGTCTAAGTCCATCAAGCTTACTTGAACACCACTCAGACTGGCAGTGGCAATGGATTCAGCCTGTGCAGCATTGCTGCCGAATACCGCTGCGATGAGCAAACTAATGGTGGTGATGCGTTTCATGATAAAACCCCCTTGTTATTTGGTTAATTCTTTACAGTGAATAAAAATCAAACTTTTACTCAAACTTTACAAATGTTCACGATTGCTATCGTATTGTTGTTTTGCCACTGCCGCATCACTCAAACGGGTGATTTTAGCCCCGCATTCATTAGCCCATTCGGGCTAATTTGCAGCATTTACGGTTAAATTCATCAATATCTTGACCATCTTGGCGCGGCTGTTGGTGTTGGTTTTCTGGTATATCTCCTGCAACTGCGTTTTTACCGTATTGGTGCTGACATTCAACTTTCTGGCCGCCTCCTTGACCGTATCCCCATTCACCAGCAGCTCCGCCAGCCTGGCCTCTGCCGGGCTGATGCCATACATGGTTTTCATCGCCTGTGCACAAAGGCTTGTTTCCGCCCTGCTTTGCGAGATAAGCACCATGCTGCTCATCGCGTTGGCGCTGCGCCAGCCATGACCAGAGGCAGTTAACGGTATAAACCTGAGCTGGAAAGGTGCCTTGCCGGATAAACGTTGAATGGACAATGCCCGGGAAAATTGCCTGATGGCGTGCACATTTGGCGCTGCCATCGCAGTGATGGCTGATTCCAGTGCCATTTGCGTCGCCATATCCCGGGTCACTAGTTCTGGCATGGTTCTTTGGCGGTTAGTCCGGCGCAAGGCAATGCCGTCATCCTGATCCAGAATCTCTTTTGCCTGCTTGTTGCAGAACACTACGCCGCCATTGGCATCCAGTAGCAGCAAGCCTTCCGGCAAATGATCCATGGCAAGCAGACTGGTAGCCCCTTGGTATATCAGGTCTACCAGTTGGCTAAAGTGCCACATTTCTTGCAGAATATTCGTGTCGTTTACGATGCTATTCATGACGTTACCTTGTGCTTTCAATAAATATACTGGCGGTGAAGATGGTTATTTGCAGGGGCGCTGCCTGCAATCATCGCAACGCCCTCGCCCATCCCGCTATTTCGCCGAATATTCTCCATTCCAATCCACGTGATAGGTGGTTTTCGAGGTGAAATAGCCACTGTATTTACCCTTGCCTTTGATGCCGCTGTATTTGCCGGTACCAGCCACGTACTCCCAAGTGCCCTTGAAGCTGGTGCGCGGACTGCCATCTTCCGCCAGCACAGTCGTCACATCGCCTTTCCACAAGGCGGTGGTGGTGTTGCCATCCTTGCTCATGGTGTAATAGCCGGAGTGCGGGCCATTGCCCTGGAACAGCTGGCCAATCTCACGATTGGCGACATCCGCATCACTCATATAGCCACTACCGTCGGTGTTTTTGTTGGTGCCAGTCAGTTCACCAAACACCAGCATGTGGCCATCGGCAGACGGTGCGAGTGAGGCTTCCTGTTTGGCATAGGTTAAATCTGCCGCGCCGGCAATCTTGCCGCCCTCGGCCAGTGCCTGGCTTGCAAACAGCGTGCAGGTTGAAAAAATACCCAAGCTTACAATGATGTTGGTTGCGGTTTTCATGATTCTCTTCTCCTGTTGATGATGAAATGACGACTAAAAATTAGCCTTGCATGGCCGACCACACAATGCCCGGTATTTTTGCCCAGCTTGCGGTGGCCTCCATTTCCGCAATGCGTCTTGTCACCATGTTGGCTTTACGGTGACTGGTGAGCCAACCTGGTTTGGGGAACACGGTCAGCGGCGCGCGAATGACGGATTTTTCAATCCCTTCCAGCATGGCGGTGTTATGCACAAAGCCATTGCCGCTTTGAATATCCTCTGGCGTGCTGCTTGGATGCGCCCCCCATGGTGGCGAGGCAAAAATAAAGGGGATGCCCGGGAAAGTGTTGACTGCCACGGTGCCATACTTGAGTTTGCAAATAGCTTGCTCGAACGCGGCTTTCACAGCCGGGTCTTTCAGTGTTTTTGGATGCACGATGATGGTCGCGTTCAAGTTGCCCCAGAGTTTGTTGTTACAGAAAGCCACCGCTCTTTCCAGAAACTCGACCGGATTCTGGTTGCCCACTTGCACTTCGGCAAACACGGAACAGAAGGCCTCTTCGCGAAATAGCACCTCGTCGTCATACGCATCCAGCCCGGTGATGAATGTCCAAGGCAATGTCCCTACCGCTGGCTTGCCAATGCTGACGGCGTTGCGGCGATTTTTGGTGAGTGTTTTCCAGCGCTCTTCCGCGCCCGGATAATAGGCTTTTCTTGGTTCCACCGCGCTGCAAGTTTTTTGAATCGCCCGCATGAAACTACCGCTGCCGGCCCAGCCTTTGGGCATCACCAGCACTTTGGCGGAGTTGCAGAAAAACGAAGCATTCATGGTCATAGCTGCGGCGATAGCGTCTGCCTGAAAGGCTATTTCTTTTTCCGTGTATGGCCCTGGCACGACAATCACCGGGGATACATTGCCCAGCTCGGCGGTGATAGTTTTTTTCAGCAATGGCTCGTTGCGATTCCTGCGTGCTTGCTGCTCAGTACCCGGTGCACCCCAGACAATCTGGTCATAGGTCTTATCGGAGCCTGTCAGATGCACCTCGTCAATATCGGGGTGATACACCAAGTGCCTGCCTACCTCTACTCCGCCATACACCACAGCAAAATAATGCTTATCAATGGCGGCTTTAAACGCCTTTTCGATGTACGGGCCAAGGTAAGCATTGACCGGATTCATCTTGAGAATACAGACTTTACCTTCGTTAAACATCTTGGTAATCACATCCATCACCCCGATGGCGGCGATATTGCCTGCCCCCAGCACCAGCGCCAGCTTGCCTTGATGGTCTGGCTTTTTATAGAAACTGGCGCGCGTGCTTTCCAACACAGGCTCGGTCACATGCGGCAGCATGTGCACATCCACTGTCACATCTTTAAACAGCATGCCATCGATAGCATTGTTGGGATATACATTCACCGCCAGATTGCCCGATGCATTGCGACTTAGCTTGCCGATAGGGGTGTTGCCGGTTTTTTGAAATGTGCGCAGTGATTCGATGATCAAGCGCAACTGACGTTGTGTCCCCCATGGTCCTGTGGCCCATTCCTCTGCCTCTTGCGGGGAGCCGATAGTAATCCCTTTGACCTGGCAACCTGCATGCACACTGGCTTCTGCGATATCCGCATAGCCCTGCTTCATGGATTCTGCCAAGACAATGCGCTGGCCTATGGTCAGGTTGGCGAACTCCTTCGCGGCGGCTTTGAGCTGTGCAACGATACGGCTGATATCGCTCTGGCTGGTATCTGCTGGCGTCTCAACGGCTACGTGTGCTGCATAGTTGGAATAGGCATTCAATTGTGTATTGGCTGTGATAGTGCTCATGCTGTTTCCTTTTCTGCAAAAATCATAATGAATTAAACACAGCGTCAGGATACTGCTATGACTATTGCGGGATAAGTTACTTACTGTTACATTGGTGTTAACAATGATTGTTACGTCACCCGTAACGCAATAAGAAAAATGCATGGACAGCCAACGTCAAAAGGGAGCAGCCCCTGATCAGGCACTGGTTTACGAGTGCCTGGAGCGTGTTTTATCCAGCTACTCCTTCGAGAAATCTCCCCGCCAGCAAGAACTGCTGCGCTATCTGGTCAAAGAAACACTCTCTGGAAATGCCCATCGGCTAAAAGGCTATACGCTGGGGGTAGAGCTATTCGGTCGCAGTGTGGACTTTGACCCGACCACCGATGCGATTGTGCGCGTAGAAGTAGGAAGACTGCGTATTAAGTTGAGGGAGTATTATGGTTCAAACGGCAACGGGGATGCCATGGTTTTTGCGTTGCCTAAAGGTGGCTATGTGATTGATATCCATGCCTCCGAAAATCGCCGTTCTGCGGAAAGGCCCATTATTGTAGCGCCAAAATCCGTGGACACTCTGTTTGAACAGGAAATTTCACTGGCTGTCCTGCCGTTTACAAATCTGACTTCCAATCCGGAGCAAGATTATTTCGTCGATGGCATCGTGGACAACCTGATTTTTGAGCTATCGCAGTTATCCGGTTTATTGGTGATTTCGAGGCAATCCTCGTTCCGCTACCGTAACTCGAATCTATCTTCGCAGGAAATCGGCAACCTGCTTGGGGTTCAATATCTGCTAGAAGGCAATGTCCAGCTTTCGGACAAACGTGTGCGGGTTACCGTCAGGCTCATAGAAGCTCAAACCAGTGCTTGTGTGTGGGCGGACAGGTATGATGGAAACCTGCAAGAAATTTTCGCCTTGCAGGACGAAATCACCCTGAGTATCGTCAAGCAACTGCAGATCAAACTTTCCCCTGCAGAGGCGCAATTGTTTGGTCACGAGGGAACAGAATGCATCGAGGCGCATGACGCCTTGCTGCGCGGCATTGCCTGCCATTGGAAATACGCCCCAAAATTTGTCGCGGAAGCCAGAGTCCATTTCACCAAAGCCGTTGAACTGGATCCCAACTACGCCTCTGCGCACGCTTGGCTGGCGAGGACGCTGCTTTTTTTATGGGTAATGCGCTGGGAGCCGGACGAGGCCTTGTATCGGGACGCGCTTCTACATGCCAAGCAAGCGGCCACCATTAACAGCCGTTTGCCTTATGTGCAGTCCATTCTGGGCTGGACAAATTTATGGCACCGCAATCGGGACGAATGTATTGCCGCATGTCGGCAAGCGGTGGCGATTGATCCGAATAATTTCGAGGCCTACATCTTTTTATCGATGAGCTTATCGTGTGCGGGCTTTGGCGAGGAAGCGCTGTATTACATTGAAAAAGCGCAGCGCATGAACCCGCATTCCTCACCTTTTTATGAATACACCCTTGGGTTAGCGCATTATGTGCTGAAAAATTACGACAAAGCCATTGCTGCGTTTAAGCGCGGCCGAGAAATAGGCGCAAACTTTCCACCCAATTTTGTGTACTTGTGCGTCACATACCAAGTGATGGGGCTAAAAGCAGAGACCCTAGCCGCACGCCAAGACTACTTGGCTCTTTTAGGCGGTGATACATCCAAAATTCTGTTAAGTCCATGGCTGGAGCAAAGCCTGCATGATACGTTTAGGCAGTTGCTGATTGAATCCGGCATAGGCTATTCTGGTACCAGCTATCGGCCATTTGATGCGCCTGCTCGCGCCCATGAGACCCGAGAGTAATGGATTGAACTTTCAAGCAAAATTTCATTATTCATACACCTGCTCTGAAAGGCGCATCACGCTTAGTCTGCAGGGCGGCAGTTCACCCCATGAAACGCGCGCACATATACGAAAAACCGCCGCTAACTTGGGTCACGCCGAGTTTGCAAGCGTGATAGTCTATGCTCTTCTGTTCTTACTTTTCATGATAGCGCTTTGCTCGCGCTTCCAATCTTTTTCTTTCTCCGCCTCACGCTTGTCATGTTGCTTTTTACCTTTCGCCAGACCGATTTGCAGTTTGACGCGCCCTTTGCTGAAATGCATATCCAGCGGCACCAAGGTATAACCCGCACGCTCGACCTTGCCAATTAGTTTTACGATTTCTTCCTTATGTAACAATAGCTTGCGCGTTCTGGTCGCGTCTGGCCGAATATGCGTAGATGCCGCACCCAGCGGCGTGATATGACAGCCAAGCAGATAAAGCTCGCCGCGCTGGATAATGACGTAAGCCTCTTTCAGGTTAGTGCGCCCATCTCGTATGGCTTTGACTTCCCAGCCTTCCAGCACAATGCCCGCCTCATATTTTTCCTCGATAAAGTAATCGAAAAAGGCTTTTTTGTTCTGTGCGATGCTCATGCGGTAGTGTGAATAGCTTAAAATCGCTATTTTACGCTAGGTTTGTTATTACAATGTACCGTGTTGAAAAAAGTGTTCTGGTCATGCATTCGGCTGAAACGATGTTTCACCTAGTAGACACGGTCGAAGACTATCCCAAGTTCCTGCCGTGGTGTGGAGGGACGGAAGTCCATGCCAGAGATGCAAACATAACCAAAGCCACGATCCATATCAACTATCATGGACTAAAACAACATTTCACTACACAAAACACAAAAACATTCCCCACACACATGCAGATAGTTTTTGTGGATGGCCCCTTCAAAATGCTGGAGGGCGAATGGCAATTCATCGAATTACAGAAAAATGCCTGTAAAATCATATTCAAACTACAATATGCTTTTAACAATCCGTTGCTGGAAAAAGTAATCGCTCCGGTATTTAGCCATATTGCCAATACTTTTGTGGATCACTTTATCAAACGTGCTGACCAAGATAAATTAACATCATGAATCCGAATACGATTACCGTAGAAGTAGCCTATGCGCTGCCCCACCAGCAGCTGATCATCCCAGTGCATATGCCGGAGAACGCCAACGCTGAGCAGGCTATCATCGCCTCGGGCATACTGCAGAAATTTCCAGAAATTGACCTGAAGGTGAATCAGATTGGCATATTCGGCAAACTCACACGCCTGGATAATCCATTGCGCCATATGGACCGCGTGGAAATCTATCGCCCTTTGATTGCCGACCCGAAGGCCGTGCGCAAACAGCGCGCAGAAGAAGGAAAAGTCATGAAAAAAGGCGGTGGAGATGCACCGCCTTCTGACGCGAATTAGTCGAGACTAATTGCAATACTCGTTGATTTCATCCTGAGCTTTGGCCATGCCTTGTTGCAAGTCGGAATCATCCATATACTCACGCTCACCTTTTTCATTGGTGCGATAGACACGCCCACCTTGCCTGTAGGCCTCCATGTTAGCTTGGGCGGCTTTGCAGTTCTCAGCCTTTAATTTGGCTTGCGCCTCTTTTTCCTGTTTGTTTTTCTTTTCAGTCTCTGCATTGCGTCTGCGTTGTTCTGCTGCGGCCTCTGCCGAATCTTGTACTTCTCCAGTGGCCTCTTTTGGCTTTGCTGCCTCCGGTTGTGCTACGTTTGCCGGCTTGCCGGGCTCTGCCTCTACCGGAGACAAGGGCGCCCTGTCAGTTGGCTTACTGATACGCTTGCCACCTATCGATTCTTGCCTGGCGTGCGCTGGCGGTGGTGTATCGGTATAGCGGATACTGCCGTCTTTATCACGCCATTTATAGATTTCAGCGGAAACAGGCATCACCCACATCATCACGCAGATTATCGTTAACAATCTCATGCTTACCGTTTTCATCGTTATCCTTCTATCAGCATTCGGATTCATTCTATCTCAAGCACACTGTAATTGTGCAAACTACCAAGACTTGGGGACTTGATCACACGCTGGTTGTGGTTAAAACGCGACAAATCCAGCCTAGTTGACAACCCAAATCCTGACTTTTTATACCGCAAAATATAGTTTGAATCGCCTTAAAATCACAATTTCTGTATAATCTCGTTTTGGAATTTAAGGACTGCACATGCGTTTGCTGCAACAAGCCCTCACATTTGACGATGTTTTATTAGTTCCTGCGCACTCTCTCGTCATGCCGCGCGAAGTCAATCTGGCCACACAACTCACCCGCAACATCAAACTGAACATCCCGCTGGTCTCCGCCGCGATGGACACAGTCACGGAAGCACGCTTGGCGATTGCATTGGCTCAAGAAGGTGGTATCGGCATCATTCACAAAAACATGAGCATCGAGCAACAGGCTTCTCGCGTATCCCGCGTGAAACGCTTCGAATCTGGCGTGGTGATCGATCCTGTCACGATAGACCCGAACATGTCGGTACGCGACGTTCTGGCCCTTACAAGGTTACACAAGATTTCCGGCCTGCCGGTAGTCAAAGACGGCAAAGTCGTTGGCATCGTCACGAACCGTGACTTACGTTTCGAGACTAACCTTGACCAAACCATCAGCAACATCATGACGCCGAAAGAGCGCCTGGTCACAGTAAAGGAAGGCGCAAGCCGTGAACAGGTTATGGGCCTGCTCCATAAACACCGTTTGGAGCGCCTGCTAGTCGTGAATGACGCATTTGAGCTCAGAGGCTTGATTACAGTCAAAGACATCCAGAAATCTACAGAACACCCTCATGCTTGCAAGGATAGCAAAGGCCGTCTGCGTGCAGGCGCTGCTGTTGGCGTGGGAGAAGGAACGGACGAGCGCGTTGCGGCGTTGGCCGAAGCGGGCGTGGATGTGATTGTCGTGGATACTGCGCATGGACACTCTCAAGGCGTCCTGGATCGTGTGACTTGGGTGAAGAAACATTTCCCGCACATTGACGTGATTGGCGGCAACATCGCCACTGCAAGTGCTGCAAAAGCTCTGGTGGATGCCGGTGCGGACGGAGTGAAAGTCGGCATTGGCCCAGGATCTATCTGCACCACTCGTATCGTAGCCGGTGTAGGTGTGCCTCAGATCACTGCCATCGCCAACGTCGCTGAAGCATTGGAAGGTACTGGCGTGCCATTTATCGCTGACGGCGGCATCCGTTATTCCGGCGACATTTCCAAAGCCATCGCTGCCGGTGCACATTCCGTCATGCTTGGTGGCATGTTCGCGGGCACGGAAGAGGCGCCTGGCGAGATAGAGCTGTATCAAGGCCGCTCCTACAAATCCTACCGCGGCATGGGTTCTGTCGGAGCAATGCAAAAAGGTTCCAGCGATCGTTACTTCCAGGACAACAATGGTAACGTGGACAAATTGGTACCGGAAGGTATCGAAGGCCGCGTACCATACAAAGGTACTGTGCTAGCTGTCATCCACCAACTCATGGGTGGTCTCCGCTCTTCAATGGGTTATGTGGGCTGTGCCACGATTGAAGAGATGCGCAACAAGGCCGAATTTGTACAAATCACCAGTGCAGGCATGCGTGAATCGCACGTGCATGATGTACAGATTACCAAAGAAGCGCCGAACTATCGTGTTGACTAAATGGCGCGTTGATTAAGTAAAAACTTACCGAGAAAATTAGATGCTCTGGAAGCCGCATGAATTTTGGCTTGCAGAGCATATGTTTTAATAGCTTCCTAAAGCGAACATGAACCATTCAAAAATTCTTATCCTTGATTTCGGCTCCCAGGTCACGCAACTCATTGCGCGCCGCGTGCGCGAGGCGCATGTCTATTGCGAGATACATCCATGCGATGTCACTGATGACTTCGTAAAGAACTTTGGAGCGGACGGTATTATCCTATCGGGCAGCCATGCCAGCGCTTACGAGGAAGATACTGACAGAGCCCCGCAAGCAGTGTTTGAATTGGGCGTGCCGGTATTAGGTATCTGCTATGGCATGCAAACCATGGCCCAGCAACTAGGCGGCAAGGTCGAGGCTGGACACAAGCGCGAGTTTGGCTACGCACAAGTGCGTGCACGCGGGCATTCTGCCTTGTTCCGCGATATTCAGGATGCGACAAATACCGAAGGCCATGGCCTGTTGGACGTTTGGATGAGCCACGGCGACAAGGTCACCGAACTGCCACCCGGCTTCAAAGTCATCGCCAGCAATGAAACAACGCCTATCGCCGCCTTTGCGGATGAGCAACGCAAGTTCTATGGCGTACAATTCCATCCGGAGGTGACGCATACCAGACAGGGTCAGGTCATGCTGGAGCGCTTTGTGCTGGAAATCTGCCAAGCCAAACCCGACTGGATCATGAAAGACCACATCGCCGAAGCGGTCGAGAAGATTCGCGCGCAAGTTGGTGACGAGGAAGTGATTCTTGGTCTCTCAGGTGGCGTGGATTCCAGCGTAGCTGCCGCATTGATACACCGTGCGATTGGCGACCAGCTCACCTGTGTATTTGTCGACCACGGCCTGCTGCGGCTGAACGAAGGCAAACTGGTCATGGAGATGTTTGCCGGCAAACTGCATGCCCGTGTGATACACGTGGATGCAACCGAACAGTTCATGAGTCAGCTGGCTGGTGTAAGCGACCCGGAAGCCAAACGCAAGATCATTGGCCGCGAGTTCGTGGAAGTATTCAAGGCTGAAGCCGCCAAGCTCAAGGCGGGAGATGCTGGCCACAAAGGGGCGACCTTTCTCGCACAAGGCACGATCTATCCTGACGTGATCGAATCTGGTGGCGCAAAATCCAAGAAAGCCGTCACCATCAAAAGTCACCACAATGTCGGTGGCTTGCCGGAACAATTGGGACTGAAATTGCTGGAGCCGCTGCGCGACTTGTTCAAAGACGAAGTGCGCGAACTCGGTGTAGCCCTTGGTCTGCCGCATGACATGGTCTATCGCCACCCTTTCCCAGGCCCTGGCCTGGGTGTGCGTATTCTGGGTGAAATCAAGCAGGAATATGCAGACCTGCTGCGTCGCGCGGATGCGATCTTTATCGAAGAACTGCGCAACACCATCGACGAAAAAACCGGCAAGAGCTGGTACGACCTGACCAGTCAGGCCTTCACGGTTTTCCTGCCGGTAAAATCAGTCGGCGTGATGGGTGATGGCCGCACGTATGACTACGTAGTCGCCTTGCGTGCCGTTCAAACCAGCGACTTTATGACAGCGCACTGGGCAGAACTTCCCTATGCACTATTGGGACGCGTGTCCAACCGCATCATCAATGAAGTACGCGGCATTAACCGCGTGGTATATGACATTTCCGGCAAACCGCCGGCTACGATTGAATGGGAATAATGGAGGTACTATGAGCCGTGCTTTTGTGAATGAAGAACGTTTTGAACAGCCAGGAGACGTTTTCCCTGACCGTCCGATCAGTGAACATCCTAACTATGTGACACCGGAAGGTGCAGCCCATTTAGCCAAGCAAGTGGAAATCTTGCAGGCTCTTAAAGAAAAATACGCCACTGAAAGTAAAAACGGCGACCTGACTGCGACTGAACGATTGGCTGAAACAGAGCGTGATTTGCGTTACTACGAAACTCGACTGGAATCTTCCATCCTCGTTGACCCAAAGTCACAACCAAAGGACATCGTTTTGTTTGGTGCCGTGGTGACCGTCGAAGATGAAGAAGGCCAAAGCCATACTTATCGTATCGTCGGCGAGGATGAAGCCGACGTACAGCAAAACAAGGTCAGCTACATCTCGCCTATCGCCCATGCGCTGATAGGCCGCAAACTGGGTGATAGCGTCACCTGGCGTAGACCAGCCGGTGACTTGATCCTGGAAATTCAAAAAATCGAGTACTAAGCATCATGAATGTCGCCGAAGCTATCATCGAACGTCGCTCAGTTAAAGCCTACGATCCGCAACACAAAATGAGTGATGCGGAAATCACCAAACTGCTGTCCTTGGCCATGCTTTCCCCAACTGCTTTTAATATCCAGAACTGGCGCTTCGTGTTGGTAATCGACCCGGAACTGCGCAAACAGGTACGTGCTGCAAGCTGGGATCAGGCACAGGTGACCGATGCTTCGTTACTGATTGTGTTAACGGCAGATCTAAAAGCCTGGGATAAGCAACCAGAACGCTATTGGCGCAACGCACCACAGACTGTGCGTGATTATCTGGTACCGATGATAGGCAGCTACTACCGTGGCAAAGAGCAGGTGCAGCGCGACGAAGCGATGCGTTCCTGCGGCATGGCTGCGATGACCTTGATGCTGGCGGCCAAGGAAATGGGCTATGACACTTGCCCGATGGACGGTTTTGATTTCGACGCAGTAGCCAAGCTGCTCAATCTGCCGGCGGACCATACACCAGCCATGTTCGTTGTAGTGGGCAAAGCATTAAAAGAAGCCCAACCCCGCGGCGGACAGCTCGATTTCAATGAAGTCGTCATACAAAACAAATTTGAATAAACCTAGATAGAGAACCTCATGCTCATCGCAAGCAACATCACCATGCAGTTTGGCGCCAAGCCATTGTTCGAAAACATTACCGTCAAATTCGGTGACGGCAATCGCTACGGCCTGATTGGCGCCAACGGATGTGGCAAATCGACTTTCATGAAAATCCTTGCAGGTACACTGGAGCCTACGAGCGGCAATGTGGCTATCGACAGCAACGAGCGCATGGCTTTCCTGAAGCAGGACCAGTTCGCTTACGAAGATCAACGTGTGCTGGATGTGGTAATGATGGGCCATGAGCAGATGTGGAAGGCCAATGTAGAAAAGAATGAGATCTACATGAACCCTGAAGCTACTGAAGAAGATTACATGCGCGCTGCAGAGCTGGAAAACGTCTATGCCGAATATGATGGCTATACAGCCGAATCACGCGCAGGAGAGTTGCTGCTTGGCGTAGGCATTCCTACCGAGCAGCATAACGGACCGATGAGCGCTGTCGCCCCAGGTTGGAAACTGCGCGTATTGCTGGCACAGGCCTTGTTTGCCAATCCTGATATCCTGCTGCTGGACGAACCGACCAACAACCTGGACATCAACACTATCCGTTGGCTGGAAGAGGTATTGAACAACCGTAACAGTACGATGATCATCATCTCGCATGACCGACACTTCTTGAATCAGGTATGTACGCATACCTGTGATATGGACTACGGCACACTGAAAGTCTACCCAGGCAACTATGATGACTATATGGAAGCCGCGCAAGCTGCTCGCGCACAGGCCGCCAAAGACAATCAGCGTGCCAAGGACAAGGTCGCCGAGTTACAGGAGTTTGTGCGCCGCTTCTCTGCCAACAAGTCCAAAGCCAAGCAAGCAACCAGCCGCTTGAAGATGATCGACAAGATTGAAATCGCTGAATTCAAGCCTTCGTCTCGTCAATATCCGTTCATCCGCTTTGATTTCGATGACAAGGAAAAACTACACCGCAACGCACTGGAAGTGGAAAAACTGAGTCATGGCTACGACAAGCCATTGTTCAATGACTTCAACATCATCATCGAAGCTGGTGAGAAAGTCGCCATCATCGGCGAAAACGGTATTGGTAAAACCACCTTGCTGCGTTGTCTGGCGGGTGATCTAACCCCCAATCATGGAAAAATCAAATGGGCGGAAAAAGCCAAGATTGGTTATTTCGCGCAAGACCACGAATATGAGTTTGAAAAAGGCGAAAACCTGTTCGAGTGGATGTCGCAATACACGCAGGAAGGCGATGACGACCAAGCCGTACGCAGCATGTTGGGCCGCCTGCTCTTCTCTGGGGATGAGACTAAAAAATCCGTCAAAGTGCTTTCAGGTGGCGAAAAAGGCCGCATGCTCTACGGCAAGCTGATGCTGGGCCGTACTAACGTGTTGCTGATGGATGAGCCAACCAACCATATGGATATGGAATCCATCGAAGCGCTCAACACTGCGCTCGACAAATACAAAGGTACACTGCTGTTTGTCAGCCATGACCGAGAGTTCGTAAGTTCCATCGCCACACGCATTTTGGAAATTAAACCTGACAGAATTATCGACTACACAGGCAACTACGAGGACTACCTCGCAAGTCAAGGCATTGAATAATCTCTAAGCAGGAACGTCTATCACTAAAACTTCAGCGTCTGTCTCGGCGCTGATAATCAGCGTTTGCGTGGCTGTCACTTCGGCGCCATCCCCTGGCATCAATCGGCATCCATTGACTTTAAGCGTTCCATATGAGGCCAACACATAGGCCTGGTGTTCAATATGCACGCTAACTTCCTGCTTTGACACAAGCCTGCCGCCATAGATAGCTGCATCCTGATGAATCAGTAAGGCTGGCGTACCCGCATGTTTTGGCTGGCCTGAAGCCAGCACCGTCAATCCCTCGCCTGTGGTAGATTTAGGGAACTCCCTCGTTTCCCAGCGTGGCTGCACGTTTATTTGAGCGGGCTCTATCCATATCTGATAGAGGCGAGTATCGATTTCTTCCTGATTGTATTCTGAATGTGTCACGCCAGTGCCAGCTGACATCACTTGGACATCTCCGGCGCCTGTACGGCCCTCGTTTCCCAGACTGTCTCGATGGGTAATCGCACCCTGACGGACATAGGTGATGATTTCCATGTTGTCATGGGGGTGAGTATCGAACCCCCGCCCTGCCGCAACCACATCATCATTGATGACTAACAGGCGACCAAAACCAGTACGCTGCGGGTTCCAGTAACGCGCAAAACTGAAATGATAGCGTGCATCCAACCAGCCATAATCAGAATGTCCAAGCTCCGCATAGGGGAAACGCCTAATCGAACCAGTCTGCTTATTGCTAACTTCATCTTGCATCATCATCTCCTTGATCTTCACGACATGGATACTTGAAGAAGAAAATCAAAGAATCTCAAACCTTTGGTCAAACTTTATGAGATTCAATTTGGCGGAAAATGGCATTTTGCTCATTCCAAAGCAACCGGATTCGCTGCTGGTGATTAAAAGCCAAGTCCATCTCCATCGCCTCTGCAATCGGCACCCAAGCCAATGCATCCACTTCGTTTGGATCTGAGTTATCGGCACTCAAGGTAGGCAACTCTTTACTCTGCCAGACAAACGGAATGAAATAATGCATGCTGATATTTTGCTTGACGTTATCAACCCGGTCGGTCACTGCCCAAGGAGTGTCTGTAAACTCACCATCTCGCGTGATGGAACTGATGGAATGAACAAAATCAGGATGAGATGACAACTTGGGCAAATGCAGTCCGCACTCTTCCCAAACTTCGCGAATCACAGCTTCGCACAGCGTTTCATCCCAATCCAGGTAGCCACAGGGCAAGCCCCAGAAACCCTGAAAATCCGGCGTTCCTGAGCCACGTTTCCCCAACAGGATATACCAACGACGTTCTGGAAGAATAAGTCCACAAACCTGCGCGACGACTGCACAAGAACGTGAATTCCAAATCGTTTCACCGTTGGGCACCTCAATGGGCTGATTCTTGCGGTTTTTGAAAACTGGTTTCATTGTACTTTCATTATGCAGACTATATTCCTGCATCTTGGATAGATGCCTACATTATAACCAACGCACGCTCGATTCTATCAAGACCAGATAAATTCAATTTGCATGTCATTCTGAGCGAGAAATAATTCTTTTATATAGCTTATATTTGGCAAATTATTTGCAGAAAACAGCCTGAAGAGAGGCATATCAATAGCAAAAAACTATCATTTGATTCTATATAACCATACTTTTGGCTCATGTCAGCCAAATATGTTAATGAATTGTAACTCATTGAATATTATGATATTTTATGCTATATTTAACCTAAATTTTTAGCATTGATTCTTTAAACATTAGGAGTTTTACATGAAAAGTTCATATTTATTAGCATCACTGATCGCTGCATTCTCAACCACTGCAATGGCAGAGCATCAAAACTTCAAACCTGTACCGTATGACAGTTTGGGCAAGTGCGTCAAGGCAGCGCTCAGCAAACATGACGGAAAAGTTGTAAAGGTGGAGTTCAAGTCCGAAAAGAAAGTAAAAGTCTATGAACTCGATGTCGAGTCCAACGATGGCAAAAGCTGGGATATGGAATGCGACATAAAATCTTCTCGCATCACGGAGATCGAGGAAGAAGTAAAAGCTGACGATTCACGTTTCAAAGCGCTGGCAAAAGTAAGTGAAGCCGATGCAAAAGCAACAGCTTTGGCAGCCCATCCAGGCAATGTGACTGAAGTAGAATATGAGCTAGAGCCTGATGGCAAAGCCAGCTACGAATTCGACATCATGGAAGCCGACAAGGAAGAAATCAAGGTTGAAGTCGATGCAACTACTGGCAAGATCGTAGAAGTAAGTTACGAAAACTATCAGGTTGGTCAAGAATAAGTTCACTCGAGGTAATCACCTCACAAAAAGGCACTTCGGTGCCTTTTTTTCATTTAATAAAGCAATCATCGACTGCCATTCTCTTCTAAACCAAGCTGATGATTGCGAATACCTACTGGCGGAGAAGGAGGGATTCGAACCCTCGATACCCGTAAAGGTATGCCTGATTTCGAGTCAGGTACATTCAACCAGCTCTGCCACTTCTCCAGAACCGCGATTATAGCCTGCAGGATAGGGTATGGATAGCGGGCCATCATTGCAAAAGCAGGCCTGTTAGCGATACTAAAGAATAAAGCATGACTGACATTGACATGCGCCGGCACTGAAAATCGCAAACATCCGCAAAACTGACCAACAATTGTCGTGCTATTCGCAGCATTGAAAAGTCATTACCTATATTAATGTAAGTTAGCCATGCTCCATGCCCCAATCTCCATGGATTGAATAGGCTTGATACAGCATTGAAGGATTTCCAACATGTTGACGAATCATCGACAAGATTTATTAGGAATTCTTCAAGAAAATTAACATATCTATTTGATTTATATGTTTAATTTTTATGGTCTATTTTTTGCTTATCATACCTTGTATTAAATTTATAAAGATTCTGAAACAAAGTGAATTACCAAACAAATCGCGGCGAACTGACTATTGGAGAGGTTAAATGACGTTATCGTTATTTAGCGCCAATTGGTATCGCGTCGCACCACTCAAGCCGCGGCTCCGTGAAGCCATCAGCATTAAGCGCCAGCATTGGCGCGATCAGCTTTGGTATTCCTTGAAGGATGAGGTGACTGGGCGCCAACACAGAATCAATGCATCGGCATACCAGTTCATTGGACGTTGCGATGGAAAATTGACCGTTCAGCAAGTATGGGATGCCATGCTACTGAATTACAAAGATGACGCTCCGACCCAGGATGAAGTGATTCAGCTGTTGATCCAGTTAAATCAGCTTGAATTACTTCAATGCGAGCAAACTGCTGATAGCGAAGGCCTTTTCCAGCGCCGTGATGAGCGCAACAGGCAGAAACGCCGCGCCTTCATCAATCCCTTCGCGATGCGCATCCCGATTGGCAATCCATCACCATTGCTGAATAAGCTTGATGCCTTTGGAAACATGCTATTCAGCCTGCCAGTTTTGTTTATATGGTTAGCTACCATCCTGCTAGCGATATTGGTTTCTGCCAGTGAATGGCACAAGCTTTTGGGTCATGCCAGCTTACATATGCTGACACCTCGCTACTTGACCATCACACTAATCTGCTTCCCTATCATTAAGGCGCTTCACGAACTTTCTCATGGGCTAGCGGTAAAAAAATGGGGTGGGGAAGTACACGAATTCGGTATTTCCTTATTGCTATTTGTACCCGCGCCATACGTAGATGCATCAGCTGCAACAGCCTTTCCCGCTCGCATTCAAAGAATGGCCGTAGGCGCGGCAGGCATCTTCATGGAAATGGCATTGGCTGCAATATCCTTTTTCGTCTGGCTGAATGTACAACCTGGGCTGGTACAGGACATCGCCTTCGTGGTCATGTTCATAGGCACCGTATCCACCCTGCTCTTTAATGGCAACCCGCTCTTGCGCTTCGATGGCTATTATGTGCTTTCTGACGCACTCGACATACCCAATCTCGCAACGCGCAGCAGTCAATACTGGAACTACCTGCTCAGCCACCACTTGTTGAAGACTAACCCTGAATTACCCGAAATGGCCAAGGGTGAACGCAAATGGCTGATGTGGTACGCCCCTTTGTCGTTCATCTATCGCTTGGTCATCTCCATCACCATTGTCATGTGGCTTGGTGCAAAATGGTTCTTGCTTGGATTGATTGCCACCCTTTATCTTGGGTTCACCATGTTGCTTAAACTCTGGCAAAATGGTCTGGTCAGGCAATCTCATCTGCAAACCCAGGACAAGAATTGGCACGCACACAACGTGCCCTGGGCCTTCTAGCTATTGGCAGTTTCTTGTTATTGTTCGTGGTGCCATTTCCATTTTCGACCAAGGCCCCTGCTGTTGTCTGGCTGCCGGAGCAAGCCCAGATCCGTCCTCAGATAGATGGTTTCATCAAGGCGCTGCCCATCCCGGATGGTGCTGAAGTCAAGGCAGGCGATCTGGTTGCCGTCTTGGAAAACGCGGAATTGCTAAAAACACGAGACAAACTGGCAAGCCGTCTGGACGGATTGCGTGCTGACCAATTCCAGCTGCTATTGAAAGAACCTGCAAAGGCACAGAACATCACAGAAGAGATATCCAGTACAGAAAAAGAACTCGCCCATACCGAAGAACAGATTTCGCAGCTCAAGATACATGCGCAGACAGATGGAAAACTGGTCATGCCGCATCAGGCTGATGCGCTGGGAACATTCATACACCGCGGCGATAACCTTGGCTATGTGTTTGAAAGCACAGCAGTACGCGTAAGAGTCGCTGTTCCGGAAAAAGATGCCTATCTGGTAAAAAACAACACACAGTCTGTCAATGTCTGGATGGTAGAGGCCCCCAGCATCAAGACGCCGGTAAAGATGACAATGGACGTACCTGCTGCCACGCGCATGCTGCCTAGTTCGGCGCTTGGTGACCGTGCCGGAGGCCCGTATGTGACAGACCCATCCGATAAAGAAGGTGACTTGGCTTTAGAGCCAGTTTTCCTGTTCGATCTCAAACTGGACGGCTCCACGATGGAGCGCGTCGGAGGCCGTGCATGGGTAAGGTTCGACCACGGCTTCATGCCGCTGGGATTGCAACTATACAAACATGCAATGCAATTATTCATCAAAAACTTTGAGCCTTCTTCATCATGAATGCAACTGTAAATAAATTGCCTATCCCCGGATTGCTGTGGGGCGCCTACCCAGAGCGTCGCAGCAATTCCCACATGAAAGGACGCATTTCATCCTGGCTAAACACATTTGCCGACCATCTGCAGCTACCTGAAACCAAAAGATCCAAGCGTTTTGTCGCCCAAGTTCGCGCAATGGAAGCATCCTTGCCGCAATTGGGCAAGAATGAATTCAGGGTGGAAGTCAGTATCCTGCGTGCTAATCTTCAACGCGACGGCTTTTCGGACTTGCATCTGGCAAAGGCTTTTGGCTTGCTGAATCAGGCATGTCTGCGCACACTTGGCGTCCGGTTATTTGATACCCAGCTCATTGCCGCCCGTATCATCTTAAAAAACCGTTTAGCAGAAATGGCTACCGGCGAGGGAAAAACCATTGCCGTCGCCCTGGCATCCGCGACCGCGGCCTTGGCTGGCGTACCTGTGCATGTCATCACAGCCAATGACTATCTGGCACAACGCGATGCGGATATCCTGCGCGCGTTCTACAGCGACTTAGGCATTTCTGTTGACGCTGCTGTACAAGGCCAGGATGATGAACGTCGACGCAAGGCTTACGCCTGCGACGTCACTTACTGTACCGCTAAAGAACTGGTTTTTGATTATTTGCGGGATGGCTTGCAACGCGAACGCAACCCATTGCGCTGGCATGCGGTGCAAGTCTCAGGTGCACCTAAGGCAAAATCCTTGCTTCGTGGCTTATGCATGGCCATCGTTGACGAAGCTGACAGCATACTGATCGATGAGGCGCGCGTTCCGCTTATCCTGTCTGAAAACGCCAGAGATGGTCAGGAAAAACAATATTACAGCCAGGCTGTAGCACTGGCATATGCACTGAAACTGGACACTGACTATATTCTTGATACCGACCACATGCAGGTCCGCTTAACAACCTCTGGTCAAGAAAAACTTGAAGCCATCATTCAAAAGATGGAACCTATCTGGCATAACAGACTGCACCGTGAGGAAACTGTGTGCCAGGCACTGGCGGGACTGCATCTCTATCGCCGCGATCGCCATTATCTTGTGCACGATGGCAGCATAATGATTATTGATGAAACCACCGGCCGCGTATCCCCCGGCAGATCCTGGTCGCGCGGCCTCCACCAGGTCATCGAGCTCAAGGAGGGCTGCAAGGCGAGCTCCACACTCAATACCATCTCCCAAATCACCTACCAACGGTTCTTCCCTCGCTATCTGCGTTTAGGCGGTGTGAGCGGTACCTTGCAAGAGTCTCGTCGGGAATTGTTCAGGACATATGGCTTGAGAGTAAGCACAGTACCTTTGCGCAAGCCTAGCAAACGTCAGATCTACCCTACCCGCCTATTCAATGACCAGTCATCTCTTTGGCAGGCTTTGGCACAACGTATTCACGAGTTGCAAATAGTCGGCCGCCCGGTATTGGTGGGTACCGAATCCGTGGCAGACTCAGAAGCACTCTCTCAAGCACTCTCTGCTTCATCTATCCGCCATGAGGTGCTAAATGCCCGTCATGATGGCATTGAGGCGGAAATTATCGCAAAAGCAGGGATTTACGGCGCTGTCACCATCACCACCAATATGGCTGGGCGCGGCACTGATATCTCGCTTGGCGATGGCGTCAAAGAGCTAGGCGGACTGCACATCATCAGTTGTCAGATCAATGCATCTAAACGCATCGACCGGCAGCTAGCCGGACGCAGCGCACGTCAGGGCGACCCAGGCAGTGTGGAAACGTGGGTGTCCCTAGAAACAGCCCTCATTCGCAAGAGACTGCCAAACTGGCTTAAATCCATAATGTTGCAAAATTCATACTTTTCTGTTGGAAAGCCGGCAAATATGCTCATCAATGTTGTACAAAAAATGGAAGAGCGGCATCATGTTTTACAGCGCAGAAGGTTATTTGCTAGCGAAAAACAAATGGAACGCCATCTCACTTTCGGGGTAAAACATGATTAACGTCACCAACACGCCAAGCATGCTTGACTCCCTCAAGAAGGCATCTACATACCATGCGACATTGAACCCGAATACTAGCGAAATGGTTCCTCATGAAAGCCATGCTTCTTTGCCCGTGCCAGTGCAAGATAAACATGAGCTATCCACCAGCGCTGCATACACCGACGCAAAACTGATGTTTGTCAGCAGCGACGCCGTCAATTACGAGATCATGCAAGCCTATCTCAAACAGTTTGGCTACACCAGCATCATCCCGGTTTACGATTTGGATGTGGTCTATGATTTGGTGCATATTGAGCGCCCTGACGTAATTCTGTTAGACAACATGTCTATCAGCGAAAGCGAGTTCGGTATCCTGGAGAAAATCCAGAATAACAAAAAGGTTCGCCAGGTGCCAATCGTCATCCTGACAGCGCATGCAGAGCTTGAGGCCAAACTCAGAGCGCTGGAACTTGGCGTGGTGGAAGTACTCATCAAGCCAGTTCACTCAGACGAACTTGCACTGCGTCTTCGCAACATCCTGTCGGTCAAGACTTACCAGAACCATCTGGCCAATTATGACCCGCTTACCCATTTGCCTAACCGCGAGAGCTATATCGGACGGCTGGACTGGGCGCTTAAATACGCTAAACGATATGGATCGACTGGTGCCGTATTACAGCTGAACCTCAACCGGTTCAAGAATATCAACGATGCTTTAGGCCCCACTGCAGGCGACCGCTTACTGAAAATGGTTGCTGACAGACTTCAGGACACGCTGAGAAAAAGTGACTTGATTGCCAGGATACAGGAAGAAAGTTCCGAGACCACCCTTTCCCGTATCGGAGGTGATGAGTTCTCAGTGCTGCTACCCGTCATCGCACATCCGGAAGATGCTGCTGTGGCTGCTCAACGCATCCAAAAACAGCTCGAATCACCATTTCAGATTGGTGACAGGGAAGTCTATGTTTCATGCCATATTGGCATTTCAGTGTTTCCAAACGATGGGACAGCTAAAGATGCCATCATGCATGCGGCAGGCGCCTCGCTGCATCAAGCAAAACTCGAAGGTAAGAATGGCTATAAATTCTATTCTGGAAAACTGAACGAAAAAGCCGTTCATCGTCTTGCCATGGAAAATGAGATGCACAAGGCGCTGGCTGAGAACCAGTTCGAAGTGCATTACCAGCCAAAAATCGATTTCAATACTGGCAATGTGATTGGCGCAGAGGCCCTAATACGCTGGCATCACCCGCAAAATGGACCTATCAGTCCGGCAGAATTTATCCCTATCGCAGAAGAGACTGGGTTGATCCTGAAAATTGGTGACTGGATCATCAGAGAAGTTTGCAGGCAAATTAGCGAATGGAAAGCCACCGGGCTTACCCCGCCAAGAATCGCTATCAACGTCTCCAGCCTGCAGTTCCGGCAACCTAGGTTCCTGGAACAATTGCAATCTATCCTTGAATCCACTCAGGTCGAATCACGCTTCCTGGGAATCGAGTTGACCGAAAGCACATTGATGGGGAACACGATTGAGGTTGCCAGCTTGTTCAGCCAACTTAGGGGGATGGGCATCAAAATCGCGATTGATGACTTTGGTACCGGTTATTCATCCTTGAGCCATCTCAAAAAACTGCCTTTGGATGAACTCAAGATAGATCGCTCTTTCGTCATTGGCATCGGCAAGGAAAAAGACACCGAAGCCATCATCATGGCGATTGTATCTATGGCACACAACCTCGGCCTGTCAGTCATCGCCGAAGGTGTCGAGACGAAAGAGCATGTAAAGTTTCTGGCCGGCATCGGCTGCGACGGATACCAGGGTTTCCTTTTCAGCAAGCCAGTTGCAGCGCCAGAATTTTATGACATATTGAGCTCTGTCAATACCAATGCATGATTTCTGGGATATTTAAGAAAGTTGACCTCATGCCGTTAATTCAGTTACGCAAAATAGCAGATAAATAAGGAAACATCAGCAGTGCCAGATAATGAAATCACAACGCCAGATATCCCTAGCCTGAAGGCTCAGTCCGTCACAGCTGCGCATGCCGCAGAGCGCTGGCTGCAAACCTATTGTGGGCGCAACCCTGAGGTGATCGAAGGCGTCGTCATGCTGCTGGATGGCGACCCGCCCGATCTGGAAAAAAAGGCACAGTGGCCTATGCCCCGCCCATTGGGTCTGACGATGTCGAGTACAGCAAAAGCTTCCCTGCAAAGGATGCAGCCTATTAGCATCGTTCCCGGAGTGAATGATCAAGGGGAGGATCCATCATGCATCCTGGCGGTACCATTGCGTTCCTCAAGCCGGACACTTGGCACGGCCGTTATCGCCATTCGCACTTCAGACAGCAAAGTCACTGCCTCGCTGCTTAGTGACCTGGAGCAGGCTGTCGTAGCACTCGTGGCAACGCTTAACTCCATCCCTGTAACAACTCGCCCAGCCGATGCCGCAAAACTGCTGCAGATGCAGGCAACATTCTTGAGCAACCCTAAACTAGCCAATGCTGCAGGCGCCTTCGCAAGCGAGCTTGCAGACATGCTCAAATTCAACCGTGTCACAATCGGCATGCTGGAAAATGGCGATGTAGAGATTGTCGCGATGTCACATACGGCCGATTTCAAGACCCAGCAAGAGCTGTTGCGCCTGATATCTTCCGCTATGGAAGAGTCAGTAGACCAGACAGCCGCTATCGTTTATCCAGCCGCGGAAGAAGGTCAGTCACGCATCAACCTGGCCCATGCCGCTTTGGTGAAAAGGACAGCTAATGCGACATGCTGCATCCCTCTAGTCAGCAACCATCAAATCGTCGGTGCCATCTGCCTGGAACACCAGAGCATGACGCCCCCCAGCCCGGAAGCCATCGTGTGGTATGAGCACATAGCCTGCCTGGTAGCGCCACTGTTGCAGCTTAAACAGCAAAACGAACGTGCCTGGTACACACTTGCCTTGCAGTCCTTGAAAGATTCCTGGTACAAGCTTAGAAACAACAACCAACATATGTTCGTACTGGCGGGCTCTGTATTGGCAATCACAGCGTTGATGCTCATCCCGGTCGATTACCGGATAGGTGCGCCAGCACATATCGAGGGTGCCACGCAGCGTGTACTGTCCGCACCTGCAGATGGCTTTATCCATCAGGCGCATGTCCGCCCCGGCGACGCAGTCAAAGCGGGTGACATACTGATCGAGTTGGCCGACCAAGAGCTGATGCTGGAAAAACGCAAATGGGAAAGCGAGATCATTCAGCAGGAAAACAACTTCAGCGCCGCCTTGGCGCGCCAGGACCGTACCGAGTATGCCATCAGCCAGGCCAAAGCCTCGCAGGCTCGTGCTGAGCTTGACCTGGTTCAGCAGCAGTTAGAGCGCTCACACATCACTGCACCGATTGACGGGATCGTGCTGGATGGTGACCTTAGCCAATCACTGGGTGCGCCTGTAAAACGCGGCGATGCCCTGATGACCCTGGCCCCCAGTGGCCAGTACCGGCTGATGATCGACGTGGATGAACGCGATATCGCCAATGTAAAACTCGGGCAGACCGGCTCGCTGGCACTTTCCGCGCAGCCCACCAAGAAACTAACCTTTACAGTGAAACGGATCACCCCGGTCGCCTCTATCAAAGAAGGTCAAAACACCTTTGAAGTGGAAGCGCAGATCGCTGACAAAGACATATTACTACGCCCAGGCCTGCAAGGCGTGGCCAAGATAGAGGCTGGCTCACGCCCTGTCTTCTGGAGCCTGACCCACCGTATCATCGACTGGGTGAAACTGAGCTTCTGGTCTTGGGGAGCTTAACAGACTTAATTAAGTACACAGCAGCGTAGACACCCATGCGGTGTCAGCGCTTTAGAATGAATGATATGAAGATGATGAGAAGATACTTTAAATTGATAATCACGCCTTGGCTGGCAATATTCACTATGCCTGCAGTCGCGGGCCAGCCGTTTGGGTGCCTGATTGAGCCCTATCAGGTGGCTGAAATCGGCAGCCAGGTGATTGGTATCGTAGAGTCCATCAAGGTAGAGCGCGGCGATTACGTTAAAAAAGGTCAGATTCTGGCCGTACTGAAATCCGATGTCGAGAGGGCTTCTGTCGATGCCGCACATGCACGGGCAGAAGCGGATGCCAATATCCGCGCAGCCGCAGCCAGTCTGGAATTCGATAAGCAGCGTTTGCGCCGCTCGGAAGGCTTGCTGCAGAAAAACTTCATCTCCAAGCAGGCGCTGGATCAAGTGGCTGCAGAAACCAAAGTGTCTGAACAGAAACTCAGACAGGCACAAGAACAGAAGCGCATCGCCGAAAGAGAACTCACTGTTGCGAATGCCCAGGCATCGCAGCATGTGATTCGCAGCCCGTTTGACGGCGTCATCGCAGATCGCTACATGTCTGTCGGCGAGCGTATCGAGGAAAAACCGCTGGTGAAAGTCGCAAAAATAGACCAGCTGCGCGTACAGGTGGTGGTACCTGTCGCCTATTACGGCAAAATCGACAGCAACGCCACGGCCATGGTGATGCCAGACTTTCCTGATGCCCTAGTCGTCATGGCTCAGGTTTCACTTATCGACAAACTGATAGATGCCGCCAGCAACACCTTCCGCGTACAGCTAGATTTAGCCAATCCGGATCTGAAACTGCCTGCCGGTCTGCGCTGCAAGGCGGACTTTGGCATTGAACTGCCATCCAGTAACAATGCCAGCAAGCCGCTTCCTAGTGCGCCTGCTACTGCGCCCTCCCCAGCCAAACCACAAGGTGTGACGCCAATCAAAAAAGCCGTCCCAAGCACCAATCCAACCACAACCGTCCGCAAGGTATAGTAGAGACAGCTGATGAGCACGCAGTTGACTAAGCAAAGGCAAGGTTTCCCACGCAAAAAAATGCTGGTGGAAGAACTTGAGCAGCGCATCCTGTATTCTGCAGATGCCGCTGTAGGCTTGCTTGACCCGAACCACCTCACCCCGGATGCCGAAGTTCGCGTGCTCGAATCCAACATTGGTGATACAAGCGCAAGCATCGCAGACAACGCATCTACCTTGGATGCAAGACACGAACTGGTGATTGTGGACACCAGCGTCGAAGATTACCAGGCGCTGGTCAATGACATTCTGGAGAATCGTGACAGTTCTAACGCGATAGAAGTATTGCTGCTAGACAGCAGCCGTGATGGTATCGAGCAGATCAGCGAGATACTTGCCCAGCATAATAACTTGGGTGCCCTACATTTAATCACGCATGGCAGCGATGGCAGCCTGGATATTGGCAACAGCCAGCTCAACTTCATGACGCTGGCGCAGAACCAGCAAGCCATCAGCGCATGGGGGGACGCTTTCACCGAAAACGGCGACCTGCTGATTTATGGTTGTAATGTGGCTGAGACACAGTTTGGCCAAAACTTTGTCGATTACCTGTCCGGGTTAACCGGCACCGACGTTGCCGCTTCTGTAGACACAACCGGGCACAGCACATTCGGTGGCGACTGGATGCTGGAATACAACTCCGGCTCTATCGAATCACTCAGTGCAATAAGCCTGGATGCGCAAACACAATGGAGTCAAGTGCTGGCCGTCACCTCCAACGGCACAGTAACCAGCGCGCAAAGCGCCAATGTTGGCACCACCAGCAACCAGCTTACCTGGTCGCATACGGTCAATGCCGGCACTAACCGTGCACTGTTTGTCACCGTATCAATCGACGGCCTAGGGGCGAATGTCAATAGCGTCACTTACGGCGCCCAGTCGCTAGTCAAGGTTGGCAGGGCCACCGGCAACCATGCCGTGGAGATATGGGCATTGGTCAATCCGACAGTAGGCACCGCAAACGTGGTGGTGTCTTTTGCCGGCTCCACAGCCGCCGCCGCAGGCGCCGCTACCTATAACGGAGTTAACCAATCCACGCCCTACGGCACATTTGTCGGCGCAACCGGTACCGGCACGACCGCATCGGTGACTGTTGCCAGCGCAGTTGGTGATCTGGTCATCGATTCGCAATACTGGCAAGGTACTGCCGGCACTGGCACACCAGGTGCAGGCCAAACGGTAATTTGGTACCAAACGCAAGCCGCCATGATAGGCGGGTCTTCCACAGAAGCAGGTGCGGCATCGGTCGTCATGAGTGGAACGTTCACAAATTCTTCACAGTGGGAAATGGGCGCAGTATCAATTAAAGCCGCAGCTGGGATTACGGTCACACCTACCAGCGGGTTAACCACAACCGAAGCAGGTGGAACAGCAACCTTCAGTGTTGTCCTTGATAAAGCGCCCACGGCAAACGTTACGATTGGCCTAAGCACTTCAGATTCCACAGAAGGCACCCTTTCTACCTCGAGCCTGACATTCACCACGGCAAACTGGAATACGCCGCAGACAGTGACTATTACTGGCGTAAATGACACCTTTGTAGATGGCAATATTGGCTACACTATAGTCACAGCAGCCGCAACCAGTGCGGACACAAGTTACAACGGCTTGAATGCCTCCGACATCACGGTAACGAACACCGATGATGACACATACAACACCATTTATGTTGACACCACCAACGACACGCTGGATGGCACCACGACCAGCATTTCTGCACTGATGGCGAATAAAGGTGCAGATGGCAAAATCAGCCTTCGCGAAGCAATCACGGCAGCCAACAACACAGCCAATGGTTCAGGCGGAGCGGATTGCATCTACTTCAATATTTCCAGTGCTTTGGTGGGCGGCGTCCATACCATCACTCTCAGTTATGACGGTGCTGACGCAGGCATCACACCTGATGCATTGCCGACAATCACCGGTGCTGTAATTATCGACGGCACCACTGAGCCGGATTATGCAGGGACACCAGTAGTAGTGATCAATGGTGCTAACGCCGCTGCTAGTGCTAATGGTTTGTATATCACCTCAGGTAATAGTACTGTCCGAGGTTTAACAATACAGAATTTTGGCGGCAATGGTATTTATCTTCAAACCGGCGGTGGAAACCTGATTGAAGGAAACTATATAGGCACCAACTCCGCCGGCACAGCGGCCGCTGCAAATAACTTCGGCGTCGTTCTTCTCGACTCGGCCAACAACACGATTGGCGGAACAACTGCTGCCAGCCGCAATGTCTTATCTGGAAACACTTTTGATGGTATCAATATCAGTGGCGCAGGCTCCACCGGCAACGTCGTGCTTGGCAACTATATTGGCACCAATGCTGCAGGCACTGCGGCGGTTGCCAATGTAGGCTTGGGGATAGCCCTTGCATCGGCAAACAATACAGTAGGTGGAACTACAGCCGGGTCTGGCAACGTCATTTCTGGCAATGGTCTATCAGGCGTCCAAATTACCGGTACATCAGCCACGGGCAATATCGTTGAAGGTAACTATATTGGCCTTAATGCGGCTGGTACTAGCGCTATTGCTAACGTTGAGACGGGTGTGGAAATCGTTTCTGGCGCTTCCAGCAATACTATTGGCGGTGCTACTTCCGCCGCTCGTAACGTAATTTCTGGTAATACTCAATATGGCGTTATTGTGACTGCCCAACTTGGTGCTACAGCCAACAATACAGTACAAGGCAACTACCTTGGCACCAACGCTGCTGGTACCGCAGCTGTCTCCAATGGTGGTTTTGGGGTTGTGGTTGATTATGCTGCAGCCAACACCAACATTATTGGCAACCTGATTTCCGGCAACACCAACACCAGCTGGAGTGTACAGCGCGGCGGTATCTATCTCTATGGTAGCGGTGGTGTGATCCAAGGCAACACCATCGGGCTGGATGCCAATGGCAACGCACTTGGCAACGGCGGTGGCACCGGAAGCTCTGCAGGCATCTATGAGGCCGGTGGCTCATCCAATGTGTTGATTGGTGGTACTGCAGCAGGTCAGGGAAACACTATCGCGAACAATACTGGAGCAGGGGTACTGGTCAATGCCAATCCAGGCAATATCAGCATCTTGGGCAATTCGATCTATAGCAATACCGGACTGGGGATTGACCTTGTTGGAACCAGTGGCGTGAATGCCAACGATGCAGGTGATGGCGACACAGGCGCCAACACTTTGCAGAACTTCCCTGTACTATCAACCGCAGTAATCAATGGCTCACAAATTACCATTACCGGTTCCTTGAACAGCACGGCAAGCAGCTATTATCGGGTTGAGTTTTTTGCCAGTACATCTCAGGATGCTACGGGTTATGGCGAAGGTCAACGCTACTTAGGTTATGCCAACGTAAGTACCAATGCTTCCGGCAACGCAACTATTAATACGACACTTACCGCAACTGTTGCAGCTGGTGAATTTGTGAGTGCCACTGCAACTAAGAGTAATTCTACATATACTACCTTTACCACTACGTCAGAATTCTCATTGAATGTCACTGCGACATTGACGAATTCAGCGCCGGTAAATACTGTACCCGCTGCGCAAACAGTTACTGAAGACACGGCTTTAACCATTTCCGGAATTACGGTTAATGATGTCAATAGTAATCTTTCTACGACACAGCTTACTGTTAGCAATGGTACGCTCACTGTGAGCTTGGCTGGGGGTGCAACTATCAATGCTGGTGCAAATGGTAGCTCAACATTAAGATTGGCCGGAACCCAGACCCAAATTAATGCTGCACTTGCGACTTTAAGTTATCAAGGTAATGCGAACTACAATGGCAGTGACACATTGACTGTACTATCCACCGATGCAGGTGGGCTAACCGATACTGACACGGTGGCTATTACTATCACTTCAGTCAACGACGCTCCATCTGGCACTGACAAGGCTATCTCCACCAATGAGGACACGGCCTACACCTTTACCGCTTCCGACTTTGGCTTCACAGACACAAATGACAGTCCGGCTAACAGCCTGTTGGGAGTAAAAATCAGCACCTTGCCAGGTGCAGGCAGTCTCACGCTGAATGGCGTGGCAGTGACCACTGGGCAGAGCATCAGCGTTGCTAATATCAATTCCGGTCTGCTTGTGTTCACGCCCGCAGCCAACGCCAATGGTACCGGTTATGCCAGCTTCACCTTCCAGGTTCAGGACAACGGCGGCACTGCCAATGGCGGTATAGACCTCGACCCTACAGCAAATACTATCACCTTAAATGTTACCGCGGTGAATGATGCACCGGTGGCCAGTGGAAGCGCAAGTCTGAGTGCAACCGTGGAGGACGCCACCAACCCGTCAGGGGCTACAGTAGCATCATTATTTAGCGGCAACTTCACCGACGCTGCTGATTCAGCCAACCCCAGTCAGAACCAGCTATCGGGCATAGCCGTAAGAGGCCAGTCGGTTAACTCATCCCAAGGCCGTTGGCAGTACTCTATTGATGGAGGGGCCATCTGGAATAACTTTGGCGCAATATCAGATACGAATGCAGTGGCATTAAGATCAACAGATCTAATGCGCTTCTTGCCTACAGCTGACTATAACGGCACGCCCAACAGTATTTCGGTGCGATTAATTGACAATTCAACGACATTTACAGCCGGTTCTACAATTAACGTCTCATCTAACGGTGGGACAACAGCTTATAGCTCAAACACAGTAAGCCTTGTAACCATCATCACCTCTGTGAACGACGCTCCATCAGGAACTGATAAAACGCTCACTACCAACGAAGACTCGGCCTACACTTTTACGACTGGAGACTTTGGCTTTACTGATGTAGATGGCAATACGTTGACGGCAGTCAAGGTCAGCACCTTGCCTAGTGCCGGTAGCCTGACATTAAATGGTGTGGCTGTCACCACCGGCCAGAGCGTAAGTGCTGCCAACATTAATAGCGGCCTACTGAAGTTTACCCCCGCCACAAACGCCAATGGTACTGGTTATGCCAGCTTCTCCTTCCAGGTTCAGGACAACGGCGGCACTGCCAATGGCGGTATAGACCTCGACCCGACCCCGAACACGATCACGGTGAACGTCACCGCCGTCAATGATGCTCCTACTTTTAGCATAGGCGATGGTAAAGTTTCCACTACGTTTGCTTCAGGCTGGGGCTTTGCCAATGAAATCATTGTCCAGCCGGATGGCAAGCTGTTGGCTGTCGGTTATAGCAGCGGCAATGGATTTGATGAGATCACCGTGGCACGCTATAACGCGGATGGCACACTAGATACCAGCTTTGGCGGCGGGGATGGCATAGCACTGGCCGGGATTGAAAGCCGCGGCTACAGTGCCGTGCTGCAGTCTGACGGCAAGATTGTGGTAACTGGTTACACAATGGATCCAAGCTATAAAGCAGGCGCGGTGCGCTTTAATAGTAACGGCACGCTGGACACCACATTTGGCGGCGATGGTATCTCTTCATGGGCAAGTTTTGGCAGCTGGGAAATCAAGGATGTGGCTTTGCAGGCAGATGGCAAGCTGCTCATGGCTTTTGGAGGCAGTAATAACTTCAATCTAGCTAGAATCAACGCTGATGGCTCACTCGACACTACTTTTGGTGGTGGTCTGGGTTACGTTTCAACCGACGTTACCGGCAGCAACGATATTCCCAGCAGCTTGATCATTCAGTCAGACGGTAAGATTTTAATGGCTGGAACCGCCTTTAATGGTAGCACCTTTGATTTTGCCTTGGTTCGCTACAATGCAGACGGCAGCCTAGACACCAGCTTTGGTGCAAGTGGAGTGAGGTTGACAGACTTTGGTGGTGCCGATTTTGGTAACGAGGTACGCCTGCAAAGCGATGGCAAGATCATCGTAGCTGGCTGGAGTGATGCTGGCGGCACCAACGATTTTGCCATCGCCCGCTATAACACCAATGGCAGCTTGGATACAAGTTTTGGTAACAGCGGAAAAACCACCGTTAACCTTGGCGGCAGCGATTTGGCCGAAGGTCTCACTATCCAGCCTGATGATAAGATTCTGATTACAGGCACAGCCGGCGTTAATGGCAACGATTTTGGCATAGTACGCCTGAACAGCAACGGCACGATTGACACCAGCTTTGGCGGCGGTGATGGCGTCGTCACCACGGCCTTCTCCGGCTCCAGCGATGACCGCGCATATAGTATCGTGACCTTGAATGACGGCAGCATCATGGTTTCAGGCACATCGCAGCTCAGCGGCCAGTTCACTTACGCCCTTACCCGCTACAACCCGAATGGCAGCACATTCATTCAATTTAATGCAATCAACACACTGGATGGCAATCCAACATACATCGAGAATGGCGCTGGTGTTAAGTTGGATACCAATGTCCAAATTTTTGATGCCGAGCTGAATGCGGCGGACAATTATGCAGGTGCAATGCTCACTTTGGCTCGACACGGCGGACCTAACAGTGATGATGCAATCGCCTTCGACGGGCTAACTGTAACCGTTAGCGGCCCTAACGTATATGTCAGCGGTGTACAGGTTGGCACATACACGTTTACCGGCGGCCAAATGGATATCACCTTCGGTGCAAATGCCACGCAGGCACGTATCAATACACTGATGCAAAACATCGGTTACTGGAACTGGAGCGAAAATCCGCCGGCTACCGTGCAGATCGACTGGACATTCAGTGATGGCAATACAGGAACTCAAGGATCTGGCGGCGCGCTCCAAGCCACAGGCAGCACCATAGTCAATATCACATCCGCAAACGATGCTCCGTCAAGCGCAGATAAAACCATCACCACCAATGAGGACACGGCCTACACCTTTACCGCTTCGGACTTTGGCTTTACTGATGTAGATGGCAATATGCTTTCAGCCGTCATCATTAGCACTTTGCCAGGTGCTGGGACACTCACACTCAACGGGGTAACAGTAACGGCGAGTCAAACTATCAGTGTCGCTGATATCAATGCTGGCCTGCTTGTATTCACGCCTGCAGCCAACGCCAATGGCACCGGCTATGCTAGCTTCACTTTCCAGGTACAGGATAGTGGTGGTACTGCCAACGGTGGCATAAATACTGACCCTACACCGAACACGATCACGGTGGATGTCGCTGCTGTAAACGATGCGCCTTCGATTATTTTGCCAGCTAATCAAGGTACGCTGCCTAACCAGAGCCTGATATTTTCCGCAGCGACTAACAATGCAATTGTAATCAATGATGTAGATGCTTATTCCAACACTGTAAGCCTGACAGTGAGTGTAACAAACGGCACACTGACTCTGAGCCAACTGACAGGGCTTACATTTACTAATGGTGACGGCAATGCGGACGCCAGCATGACCTTTGAGGGGACGTTAGCCAATATTAATGCCGCTTTGAATGGCCTTGTCTATTCACCTGGTGGCTTCAAAGGCAGCGTAAGCTTGTCAGTGACGGCAAATGATTTGGGCAATACCGGTGCTGCAGGACCTCTCTCGACCACAGATTCGCTATCTATCAATGTTGATGACAGTAGCTTTCTGCAAGGTAATTATCTAGAAGTTGGCTTTAACAGCGGCGGCAGCATCGGCACATCTGCGCCCGCGCCATCCGGGTTTGTCAATGCAGGTTCCAACCTTGGCGTGATTGCCGATTCCGATCGTGATGGCTGGGCAAGTTATGATGGCGACTTCATCCTTCCCGGAAGTCCGGTTGATGAGTGGGGCATCAATATTGGTGGCAGCACACTGACAAATTCTACAGCCCTTGGCAACAGCATTTCAGGGAGTCTGGGCGCAACCACCGACAACGGTATGACACAAAGCACATACTGGAATGGCGCAGCATCTGGCTTATCCATCTTGAACAGTTATTCGGTTGGCAAAAATGACTTGTATATTGATGTTACCGTAACGCTGACAAATACCACTGGCAGCGCACTAAACGATATTTACTACTATAGAAGTACCGACCCAGATAATAACTATTACTCGAATAGCGATTTTTTCACTACTAATACCATTCTTTCTCAGGGTGACGATGGGTCAGGTGTAGCGCTAGTTTCTGGCACTCAACCGGATGGTTCCTATATGGCATTGATGGGATTTGGCAGCAATGCCAGGGTTGCTTATGGCAACTTCAGCGGAATCAATCCGATAGATGCATACAATGGCTTGAATGGCCACTTTACTAGCGGAAGTGCATATGATGACGTGGCAATCTCGCTGGTATATAAAATCAATAGTCTGGCTGCAGGTGAATCGGTAACGCTGAATATGCGCTATGTTTTCGATGATCAACATGCGCCTGTAATTGACCTGGATGCAAACAATAGCAACACCTCAGGTTATGGTTATCAAACGACTTACTCTGAAAATGCTGCACCTGTATTAATTGTGGATACAGATGCATTTTTGCGTGATGCTGACAGTGCCAATCTGCAGTCAATGACAGTAACAATTACCAACCTCAAAAACGGTGCACAAGAATTATTGAATGCAAATGTATCCGGCACATCTATTACAGCCAATTATGCAAATGGCGTGCTGACACTGACAGGAAACGATACGGTTGCTCATTATGAACAAGTGTTGAAAAGCATCACATATTCAAACACTTCAGAAAACCCAGATAGTACCCAACGCGTTATTACGATAGTTGCAAATGATGGGGTCAACAACAGTAATACCGCCACTGCAAAAATAAATATCAGCGCCGTGAACGACGCACCGACCACCACACCGGTGACGCTGACGGCGATCGCAGAG
>ENA-UPTA01000041-UPTA01000041.1-activated-sludge-metagenome-genome-assembly--contig:-NODE-41-length-123655-cov-10.920008_pt1 | contig 123655 bp, 98 predicted proteins | sample MGYA00238184_ERZ773361 | MGnify/ENA primary metagenome ERZ773361 (study PRJEB29100, sample SAMN05720205) | activated sludge metagenome | isolation source: anaerobic digester from wastewater...
TTTTCTTGAAATTTAATTCCAACAGGCCATTTACACAAAATTATTTACACTCTCGTATTTGAAGTAATGTGTTCATTGCTCTCTGCTGAGCCAGCACTTAAAGCATTATAGTAAGTAGTGCAGCCGGATAACAAAATACCTACAAGAATAAGAAATAATACTATTTTGATAGAGTTTATCATATTATCGCAATCCTATTTTGTTTTTCCATCGACGATTTTATCATATTCTTCGCTGACAGGTTCCCACAGCTCTATCTTGTTGCCGTCGCAATCCATAATGTGAACGAATTTTCCGTATTCATATACTTCGATCTCATCTAAGACCTGAACACCGTCTTTCTTAAATTCTTCGACCAGCCTGACGAGATCTTCCACTCTGTAATTTATCATGAACTGCTTATCGGAAGGCTCGAAATATTTAGTTTTTTCTGCGAACGGGCTCCACTGAAGATAAGTTTTAACCGAAGGCTTTTCAGAATCCCTTGATTCGAAATTCGTGCCGTACGCATCGGTTTTTAATCCGAGGTGCTTATTATACCACTCTTTGAGCTTAACAGGATCGCTGCTCTTAAAGAATATCCCGCCGATGCCGACAACTTTTTTAGCTTTGATCTCCGTCTGATCAGGTTTTCCGCAACTCTCTTCGAGGCTGTTTAAAACAAAATCCCACGCTTTATCGAAATAATCATAGACTTTATCCCACTGTTCACCATCTTTCCATCCAAGATGAACGATCTCTACTTCCGTGCTTGTATTTGGCATTATCCTGAAATTTACAACCACCCATGTTTTATGCTCATGATTCCTGATATCGGGATACTGTGGTGGAGCGCTCCATGAAAATGACAGCATTCTTTCAGGCAAGAAGCTTAATATTCTACAGCCTTCGCTGCCTTTGAGCCCGTACGGATTAGCTTCGATAAAGTAAATCTCGAATGGACCTCCGACAGCCAGTTCGATCTTATTGTCAGCTCCGAAAAAAGTTTTCAAACCTTCATGCGTCGTCCATTTTGACCAGATATCCTGAACTAACCCATTCACGATTTTGGCTTTCCGTATGATCTTTCCGTTTGAAGTACCCATCATATCCTCCGTTTAAAGTATAAGCTCCCAATACCCGACATCTATCCATTTGTCGCATTTAAATCCCGTCTGTTCCATATGCGCGACCTTTTTGAATCCCAGCTTCTCATGCATCTTTACGCTATTTTCGTTTGGAAGAGTTATCCCGGCAAGAACAGCATGAACATTCTTTTTCTTAAGCTCTATCAACAATGCTTCATAAAGCTCAGGTCCGATACCCATAGCCGTGCAGCCGTCCTCGATATAAACCGTTGACTCTACCGTAAATTTATAAGCGCTTCTTTCTTTCCAGCGCATTGCATAAGCAAAACCATAGATTTTTCCTTCATTATCATATACCAGCCACAGATGATTTTCAGATACGCTGATTATCCTCTCCCTCATAGCTTCGACGGATACAGCCTCTGTCTCGAAAGTGACTGTCGTGTTCTCAATATAATAATTGTATATCCAGCATATCTGGGCGGCATCGTCAGGAACGGCTTTTCTGATCATTCAGGTTCTCCAGGTATTATTTGTCCATATAACTGATCTTGCAGGTCGTTGATTCTATTTCTACCTTTATCATTACGATAGTTTTCAGGCTCTGAGCACTGTGATGGACAGGTTCAGCTCCGAAATGTCCGGTCAGGTGATTTAATGCTTCCCTTTTGCCTTCTTCGTCCTCAATGATGTAAGCTTTGCCTGTCCCTGAAACACTTCTGTATTTCATAGTCAGAAGCCCTTCAAGATATTCAGGGTCGAGAGTAACGTTGAAAGCGGCTTTCGGATTTTTTCTTATCAGATCCAGCTTCATTCCTGACGGAGCGCAGTGAATATAGAGAGCATTATGGTAATATCCGTAATTCAAAGGCACGATATAAGGCTGATCTCCGTCTGTGAGCGCAAGCTGGCACCATATCGCTTCTTTTAATATTGCTTCAATGATCTTTTTATCAGTAACTTCTTTCTTTTTATTCCTCATATAAATCCCTTTTTTATTTTTTCCACCACTGTATGAGTCTTTTCTGAATATCCCTTTCCTTATACGATTTTGCTACATAGATCTTTTCGCCAGAAAAAAAATCCTTTTCAGTATAATACATGCAGGCAGCTATTGTCATAGGCAGCGGAATAAAATCCTGTACCTGTTCTACTCTGATATTATACATTTTCAGATATGCCGACATTTTTTTTGCCTTATCTATCGATACTCCGGGAAAGGCCGAGATCAGATAAGGCAGGACATATTGTTCTTTTTTTGAATACTGCCTGAACAGTTTTACGAATTCCTCGTATCTGCTTATCTCTGGTTTGAGCATTAACTTCAGGATATCTGTTTCGGTATGCTCCGGTGCGATCTTGAGAAGTCCGGATGTAAACTCACCTGCAACCGTTCTCATATATTCCTTATCAAGAAGAGCAAGTTCATGCCGGATTCCGCTGTTGATGAAGACCCTTTTATGCTCTTTAACCGCATCATAAAGATGAAGCAGTTTTTTATGAGAAATGTCGAGATTGGGACACAGCTTTGGAAACAGGCAGGAAAGCCTTACGCATTTCATGCACTTCTGAAAATCCTTTCCGTGCATACTGTACATATTCGCTGACGGTCCGCCAAGGTCGGTCACTGACTTTGATTTCAGCTTCCGTGCTTCATTTACCACCGAAGTTTCCGATCTTGACTGTATGAAGCTCCCCTGATGCTGGGATATCGAGCAGAATGAGCATCCGCCGAAACATCCCCTGTGTATCGTAATGGAATTCTTTATCATTTCGAAGGCTGGAATGCTCTCCTTATACATCGGATGCGGTTTTTTTTCAAATTCGACGTCGTAAAATTCGTCGATATGATCATCGGGAAACACCGGCGGATTTATTACTACAGTGCGTCCGTTGGTTTCCTGAATAAGACCTGTATTAAGATACGGATTTGTTGCCGTATGAACAGTTTTCTCGGATTCGATGAATTTATCTTTATCCGAGCTGACTTCTTCAAATGACGGCAGGCTGTGGTATGAAAACTCTTCCGGGAGAGCTTCATTTTTACCGGGAATAAATGCTGCGCCTCTGATATTCCTTAATTCAGATATTCTCTTTCCCGCTTTTAATCCTTCGGCTATGACGAGCGCAGTTCTTTCTCCCTGACCGAAAACCAGTATGTCAGCCTTAGAATCAGACAGTATGCTTCTTCTGATCTTATCCGACCAGTAATCGTAATGAGCGATACGCCTCAGGCTGGCTTCTATCCCACCGATTATAACAGGAACTCCTTTAAAATTCTCTCTGGCTTTGTTGGCATATACGATCACCGCTCTGTCCGGCCTCTTTCCGCCCTTTCCGCCTTCTGAATAATCGTCGCTTCGTCGGGGCTTTCTGCTCGCTGTATAATTGTTGACCATCGAATCGACGTTACCTGATGTGATCCCTACGAACAGCTTCGGGAGCGGCAGTTTCTGAAAATCCGCGTTAGTTATGATTTCGGGCTGAGGTATTATTCCAACTCTAAAACCTTTTGAGAAAAGATATTTTCCGATTATAGCAGCGCTGAAAGCAGGATGATCTATGTATGCATCGCCTGAAATTATAATTACGTCAAGGCTGTCCCAGCCGAGAAGTTTCATTTCGTTTGAGTTTACCGGCAGGAACATTTACACAGACCCCGTTTTATTATTCCGATAATTCTTTTATTAGGTCTTTAAGTTTGTTGCGCGTGATCATATCCTTGTTCTGAACAGCAAGCTTCAAAGCCGCCTTGATTATAAGTAAGGCGTCCCGTGTGCGTGAACTCTTGCAGTAAACATCCGCGAGTTCGAGAGTAAGTTCTATGTATAATTTTGAATAATCCGATATTTTAATAGCGCTGTGCCCGGCCTGAAGATTTAATATCGCTTCCTTAGTTCTGTTCTTTCTTTTCAGGATCTTACCCAGAAGCAGATAACCGAGAGCGATAAAATGAATGTTCTTCGCTTTTTTGGAATACAGAAGCGAGTTTTTCATATATTTTAGTATGAGCCCGATATCATCCCTGATCTCGTTCTTGTATTTATTGAAAGGATCATCCTCGTATTCAACTATCTCGTTATAGAACATTTCGGCCATATAATAATAGATCATACCCATACGTTTGTACAGCTTTTTCTCTCTGTATATCTTTAAAGATTCTTTGAAGTTCTTCTCAGCTTCGGCATAATTCTTTTTCATAACCTTCAGGCGGGCTGCGTGCAGAAGAGCGTAAGCGCGGGCAAGGCTTGAATTGATCTCCTTTGCGATCTTGCCGGCTTTATTAAAACATTTTTCCGCTTCAATCTGATTGTTCTGGAACATATTGCACGCTCCGAAATCCGAAAGCCTGTAGCTGATCTCTTCGAGGTTGTTCAGCGCTCTGAAGATCTTGATAGATCTTTCAAAATTAGCCATTGCCGATGTCAGATCTTTTGTCTCGAGATAAATATTGCCGAGCTGTCCGGCGCAAACCCCCTCAACATCTTTCAGGCTTAACAGCGACGCAAGTTCAAGAGCTTTTTCATAGTATTTTATCGAATCCTTTACTTTTCCGAGCTTGTAAGTTATCTTGCCGAGATTTCCCAGCAGAATGGACTGATATTTAAGATTACTGTTTTTTTCCGCAAGCTTTAGGCCTGACTGGAATGTCGAAATGCTTTTTGTGAATCTGAACTGGCTTTCATAAATAAGACCCATCTCGTTTAACAGAAAGCATCTGCTTTCATAATCTTTCGTTCTGGAAATATACTGAAGCGCTCTTGTAATGTAATTTACTGACAGCTTTATATTGCCTTCATTCTTCTTAAATACAGCGTAATTCTTGTAAAGCCTGCCCTTCTGCTCATCCGAAAGCTTATATTTTCTCATTATGTTCGAAGCTTTATACAGAAGTTCTTTCACTCTTTTTGCAGGAGAATAGCTCATCGAATTTTCGAGTATGGTAAGCAGTATGTCAAAATAGAATTCGTAATTATCGGATCTTTCGTATTTTTCAATTAAAGTATAGGATGTTTTTCTTGCCTTTATCTGGTCGTCCATCCTGTAAAGGATCTTGATTTCTTCCAGAATAAGCCTGTCCTTCTTCCCGGGATCGGTAGTGAAGGCAATCATCTTCTGAAGATCCTGATACGCGCTTTCTACGAAATGCTTTTCTACTGAGCTGTCATACGCCTCAAGTAAAAAATGAGCCGCCTTTTCATTCTCGCCAGCCTGATACAAATGATGCCCGAGCCAGTTCGCGTGGGTCAGCTTCGATCTTTCTTTCGTTTCCATAAGAAGTTCAGCCACGCGGCGGTGCCATATTTTCCTGTTCTCTTCTGATGCAGATGCATAAACAGCTTCGCTGATGATGGGATGGGTGAAAGTAAAATGATCCTCAAGATAATATTTCTTTATAAATCCGGTACCGGTAATTGCTTCAAGTTTTGAAGGGCTGCATCCGGGATAATATTTCTGTACAATTTTATGATCGAACTTGACACCTACTACCGAACATGCCTGAAGAAGCTCAAGCTCGTCGCGTGATAGTTTATTCAGATTAAGTCTTACGATCTCTTTTATGTCGGACGGGATGTTCTTCTTTTTATAATGTTTTGTTTTTTCGAACTGATTTTCTTTTTCGGTTACCATGCCGTCTGTATAAACGAATCTGAAATACTGTTCAAGGAAGAACGGGTTCCCGGCAGAAAGTTTAAGGATCACTTTTTCGACTTCAGATGATATCTTCTTGCCTCCGCTTAGCTGCTTGAGAAGCATGCGCATAGTGTCTTTCTTCAAAGGCGGAAGCTCCTGCTTAACAGGTTTAAGATATTTGTTGAACTCAAGATCGTCTTCGCTGTGGTAGGTTATCAGGAACGAGATCTTATTTATTTCACCTTTTTTATTCCTTCTGTTGCCCATTTCGACGAGATGAGATATACTGTATTGGATCACATACTGCATAAGGTCTTTTTCTTCATGCTTCAGATTATCTATATCATCAAAAATAAATATTACGCCTTCAGTTTTTTTAATAAAATAGTAATAATTAAATATGACAAGAAGACTTAATGCCTCTTTTAGATTCTTGAGCCTCAATTCCGGCGTTAAAGTATTATAAATGCTGTCTTTCAGATCGACGTTATACATTATTTTATAAAGAATGAACAGCTTGCTTTTGAATAGTTCCGCCTCGCTTTCGTCAGCAGTATCGTAAAGAAGTCTGCTGAAATATTTATCGAGCTTTTCCCTGACCGTAGCATTATCATCAAAAAGAGTTATACCTGAATCCTCTTCGATAATATATTTAAAAAGATCGATGATATTGTCCCTGTCCTCGACTTTAGAATGAATGATATGAAAATTTTCATTCGACATTCTTTTGACTATTTCTTCGACCATTCTTGTTTTACCGCAGCCGTGCCAGCCTGTCAGCGTAATTATCTTTCCGCCCTGCCTGAGCATCTGGTTAAGATAAATAATCTCCTTGTTCCTTCCGATGACCTTGTGAGAGTATAGCCCGTTTAATACTATCGTATCGTGATCTTTGACCTTTTCTTCGCACCTGTCGGCACTCTCCTTTTTCTTTTCGGAGACCTTCTGTATGTTATTTATGTCCCTTCCGGGATCTATCTCTTTCAGTTCTCCGTCATCAGAAGCTTCAATTACGTCATCCAGCTTTGAGGTAAGTTCTGATGAAACGATATAGGCCGCCCTGTCGTCCGATCCTGCAATAGATGCGAACATGGTGTCTTCAAAATAAACGATCCTGTGCTTAAGTTTTCTGAATGCCGCGCAAACCTTATGGATCTCTTCAACGCAGATCAGTCTGTTCGTGGAATCGTTCTCAAATGTTTTGGGAAATGAAAATGTAACAAGCAGCCTGAGTCCGAATTTTGACAGCTCGATCTTATTGACAGCGCCATCAAAGCTGAATGAGAACCTGAATATCTTCTTTATAAGCTTGTTGAGCCCGAAGAAATAATTGTCCGTAAACACTTTGTATTCAGTTTCGTCCGCGGCTTTGAGCGCAGATTCGATGTATGTCTGGGCGAATTCGTGTATCTCCGAGAATTCGATATCGATAAGAGTTCCTTTTTTAATATCTGTAAATTCTTCTTCCTCATTGTCCTTGAGCGCGTTATAGATATGCTCGGGCAGAAAAGCTTTTATTATCGATGTTTTAAGATTTAGATAACTGTCCTCGGCGGTTCTTATGGGATCCACGCTAAAATTTATGCTGTTTATAATATGACAGTTCTTTCTTTTGCAGTAATCCGCTCTTTCTTTTATTACGGCAAGGACATCCTGCGAAACTATAATATCACCGTCTTTTCCTTTAAATGCGTTATCTACAGCATTACCGGGTACTTTGCCGAGGATCACTCTTTCCTTTCTTTTTTCGTTCCCGAAAATGATCTCTATGTATTTTCCGTTGTCTATCCCCGCGCTGAAATAACTCTCGAATTCAATTCCGTGTTGCTTTTTTACTTCCGTCACGAAATCGTTATAAACTGATCTGAGATCTGCCGCGCATTTAACGGCATGCTCTATTATCTGTTCGGATGACTTTTTAATAAGCTCTTTTGTAAAAACAATGTCTATTTTGTTGTCGCTCAGGTTTATGAAAATACCGCCGTTCTCATGGATTACTTCCAGAAATCGCTCTATCAGGCCGTTGAACGTATTTTTATAAACAGAAACGAACTCATCTGAATCATTCAGCTTCAACAGCAGTTCGATGAAAAGGTTGAATCTGACAACAAGAACCGATCCTTCCTCAATAAATACGAGATCATCGGTCAGAAGCTTGTTCGCCGTATTGTTGGGAAGAAATCTTTTAAGTTTTTTCAGAAGCAGTTCCGTGCTCATAATTATACCCTTCTCTAGTATTTTCTTTTAAGCATCCACTTAGTAAATTCAATTAATTCAGAAGTATCATATTCCGCAGGTACGGATCTTATTATTTTCTCCGCCTGTTTTATATATTTTGCGGCTTCGTCTTCGGCTTTTTGTATTATGCCGTATTTTTCGTAAAGCTTTTTGACTTTGATCAGATCTGAGCGCGAAGCGTTTTCGTTCCCTGCAATAGAATCGAACGTTTTTAGATCCTTTTCGGACATCAGTTTTCTGGCAAGAATGTAGAGATAGGTTTTCTTGCCCTCCGACACATCGCTGCCGTAAGTTTTTCCGAACAACGCTTCATCCCCGGCAATGTCTAAAAGATCGTCCTGTATCTGGAAAGCAAGACCGAGCGCGCGGCCGTATTTTTCTGCGAGAACGACGAGGCTGTCAGGCGCTTCGGCACAAAGTGCGCCTATCCGGGACGGTACAGCGAGGAGTGCCGCGGTTTTATTATTTATCATACTTATATATTCTTTTTCGGATACATCCTCTCTCGTTTCGAATTCTTTATCGTATGCCTGACCCTCGCATACTTCGAGAAGTCCGTCAGTGAATACTTTTATTATTTTATCTGAGTTCTTGAATTTCTCTTTAATAAGCACTCTGTATGCAAGGCTGACGATCCCGTCTCCGGAAAGGACGCCCGTGCTGAGGTCCCATTTAACGTGAACAGTCTGCTGATTCCTTCTCAGATCGTCATCGTCCATTATATCGTCGTGAACAAGCGTGAAATTATGAAGAAGCTCCACTGCCAGAGCGGGATAGAGGACCTTTTTTTTCTTCCCTTTGAACATCCTGTAGAATATTCCGCACAGGATCGGTCTTATTCTTTTTCCTCCTATATTTACCGCATAACGCATAGGTTCATACAGGCTTTCAGGTTCCTGCGCAGTAAAAAGACCGCTGAGAGCCTCATTGATCTCTTTTCTATAATTTTCTATTTTAACCGTGTAGTCCATTTTTGTCTCTTTATTTTTTAGCTAATGGTTCCATCGGCGGAGTCAGTTTCTGCTGAACTATCCTGTATAGATTTCCGACCGTGTAATAAAGGATCAGCCCCGACGAAAGGTTGTTGAAGAGAACCGTCAGAAATACGGGCATAAAATACATCATCATTTTCTGGTTGGCATCGCCTGAAGCGGCAGAATCTTTCATCTGGAAGAACATGGTCACTCCCATAATTATCGGCAGAAGCCCTACGTTAGCTCCGTACAGCGGTATCGAGAAAGGAAGTGAGAACATTATCTCGGGCAGCGAAAGGTCATTAATCCACCAGACGAACTCTGCGCTTCTGAATTCTATCGTAGCTCCGAAAACAATGAACATTCCATAAAGTATCGGCATCGGAAGAAGCGTAGGCAGACACATTCCGAAAGGATTGACATTATGCTTTTTATAAAGTTCCATGGTGGCAGCCTGCTGTTTCTGCATGTCGGTCTTATATTTTTCCTTGATGACTTTCAATTCAGGCTGGATCCTTTTCATTTCCGCCTGACTTTTATAGCTTTTTATTGTAAAAGGCAGAACAAGTGTGTTGACGAGGAGTGAAAGAATGATGATCACAAGACCGTAATTACTTATGTATTTGTGAAGAAATTTGAGCGTCCAGTAAATTCCTAAAGAGAAAGGCTTGACTATGTCCCAGCCCCAGTTCATAGTTTCTTCAAAACCCATTTTGTACGATTTGTATATCTCGTAATCCAGCGGTCCGAAATAAACGAGCAGATCTTTTACAGGACTGTTTCCTTTGTCGAAACCGGCCGAAAATCCCATCGAAGAAAAAGGCTCATCCGGCTTTGCGTAAGCGGGATAATTCTCGAAAGTTGAAAGTTTTTCGTTACTTGATGCGAAGAACACTTCAAAATATTTCGATCTCGTTGCGCCCCAGTCTATGCTTTCCACGGTCTTTTCCGTATCGTCATTATGATCGTATTCAACTACGTTATCGCCGGCTTTGTAATAAGTGGCTCTGTAATAGTCTTCCCTGTTCAGATTCTTCCCTCCGTCCGACACCTCGGTATATTTTACACCATCGGGCCATTTGATCAAAACCGCGTTCTTGTCGGCAAGCTCGCTGAATACAGGAGTTGTATCTATAGTCAGATCAAATGAATATTTGTCGCCGTAGAATCTGATCTTTTTCGTGTATTTTACTTCACCGTATTGATCTTTGAAAGTCAGAAGAAGTTCTTCGGTTTCAGTTGCTGATAGTACGATATTATCTTTATCGGCTTCATAAATCACGTTTTTAATAATCGTTCCGTTCTTTAGAGCGATCTCTGTGGAAAGATTATTTGTTTCATCATAAACAAGCTCGATAATCTTCGATGTATCAACTCTGCTCTTATATTTTTTCGGTTTCCAGCTTTTTATTACTCCGTTTTTTGTTGAGATCACAGCAGAATAAAGGTCGGTCTTAATAGTGATCTCTTTTTCTTCCGGAACAAATTTTTTCAGGCTGTCGGGCGTGATGTCGGCTGTGAGCGAAGGTTCTGATAAAGGTTTAGATAATGCTGAGTCAGTAAAATTTACAGCATCGGGCGAAATATTTGAAACATTTTCCTGCACTCTTTCTGTCTGCTGCTTCTGAACAGGCATCTGCTGCTTGGGCATAAAGAAAGGGTAAATGATAATAATAATGGCGATAAGAACAAATGCTAATATTGTATTTTTATCCATTGAGTCCGGCTGTTTTATTTATTGTTCGTTTGTGTTTGAATCTGAGCTTAAAAGCCCAGTTTTCGGGCGGGTCAAGATATCCTTTGTTAAAAGGATTGCATCGCAGAATTCTCCAGGAACCGAGAATAGAACCTTTAAAAGCTCCGTACCTGCTGATAGCTTCTACTGAATATTCCGAGCAGGACGGCACGAAAGGGCATCTACCCGTTTTGAACGGGGACAACAGTTTCTGATAGGCTCTGATTAACAAAATCAGTAAATTTTTCACTCCGGACGACCTCCAAAAAATCACTTTTGAGAGTAGAGTAATCCAATTCCGAGTAAGGTGATCTTGATGTGATGATTATCTGCAGACGGCCGGGGAAATACTGCTTGTTCTGCCTGAATATTTCCCTTAGCCACCTTTTAACCTTATTTCGAAGAACGGATTCTTTACCGAGTTTTTTACTGACAAGAAAAGCTGCTTTTAGATGAGTTAGCGAGTGTTTCGGTAAAATTATTATTCTTATTGATCTCAGATCGAACCGTCTTCCGTTTTTTAACGTTTCGGCGATTTCGTTCCTTTTTTTAAGAATGAGATTCTTTTTTAAAGAATTCTCTTTCACCTGCTCTTCCCGATTACCTTCTGATCTCGTCGCTGACCGTTAATCTTTTTCTTCCGACCTGTCTTCTTCTTGCAAGAACCTTTCTTCCGTTCTTGGTGGACATTCTTTCTCTAAAGCCGTGCTTGTTGATCTTTTTCGTGACTGACGGCTGGAATGTTCTTTTCATTTCTGATTCTCCGTTTTATTTTAATTAACTTTTTTCTATAAAAATAAAGTATCGAATATAAACTTTATTTAATCGAATTGCAAATCTTTTTTGAGGTTTATGTTAGTATCGTAATATTCGTCATTTATGGAATTTTAACGAACGGTTTTTTGACATCCGAGGTAATGGTTTTATCCGTTCTTTGCTATAAATCTTTATTTTATTATCACGAACTTGTTGAAAAAGAAGAAACTTTTTAAATGTGCTCGGTGCAGAATTCCTTACGCCCACACTTTTTGCAGTGCCTGCCCATCCATACTGAATCGTACTGATCCATGATCTTATTCACTAATGCCTCACTGTCGGTAATGAATCCGTTCTCGAAATTGCGGTTGTTCTCGCTTTTTGAACCCATGCCTGCACCAGTAAGGTTCGCGCTGCCTGTGTATGCGAATGTTCCGTCTATAATAACGATCTTGAAATGCACTCTCGGACATAAAAGTCTTTCCATGCCTTTGATAAGAGCGGGATATTTATCGAATTCCTCTCTGAAAATCTCTCCCGGTTCTTTAGCGTGGATCAGCCTTATTTCTACGCCTTTTTTTATCAGATCGGAAAGCACTTCAAGAAAAGGCACCATCTTGGTCTTTTTCTTGACATAAAGGTCTTTGATGTCGCTCGTGCCTATCCATACAAATTTTTCCGCTTTCGGGATCCTTTCTTGGATGACTTTTTCGTAAATATCTTTATTTGTTATGAATTCGGTGCTCATTTATCAGCCTTCTGTTTGTTCAGCCTTCTTTGAAGTAAGATTCCGCTTATGATGAAGATCAGCCCTATGAAAGTTGACGCGAGAATTGCCTCATTTAGAATTGTGTTGATAAATATCAGCGATAAGAACGGAGACAAAAATATAAGGTTGCTGATCTTGGCTGTAGTTTCCGACAGTTTAAGCGCTTTTGACCAGAATAAAAATGTGAGTCCCATCTCGAAAAAGCCTATGTAAATACCGCCGAGAAGTCCTTTGAATGAGATCGTGCCGAAATCAGAGAAGAAGAACATAAATATCGTGATATATACAGAGCCGAAAATGAAATTTACGAACAGCCGGACGGAATCTTCTTTATCGTCTTTAGAATTATAAATCCAGAAAAGCGCCCAGATGAACGTTGAGCCGAGAGCGAGAGCAACGCCACCCGCATCGGTGAATTGGAATGAAAGCACATCGCCCTGAGTTGAGATTATATATACTCCGAAAAAGCTTATCATTATAGCTAAGAAGCTTTTGAAGTTGATTTTCTGCTTTAAAAGCGGTATCGAAAGAAGAACCAGAATAATAGCCCAGAAATAATTTAAAGTCTGAGCTTCCTGCGCACGAAGAAGACTGTAGGCTTTGAACAGGATCAAATAATACATGAACGGATTTAAAGCTCCCAGAAATGCGGAATAAAGATAATCCTTCGGTTTAAATTCACGCAGAATTACGATCTTCTTTTCAATATTAAGAGCTATGAAAAGAATAAATGCCGATGAGGTGCTTGAAAGAAAAAGCATCTGGAACTGGTTGATCTCATTAAGCGTGAGCTTGAAAGCCACCGCAACGGTTGACCACAGCATCACTGCAAGGAGTGCGTAAATATAGGCTTTCTTCTGATCTTTCACTCTGCCGCCTTCAATTTTTCCTCAAGTTTTTCGTTCAGATCAGCCCATTCGTCCATTTTATATGCAAGCTGAACCTCAATATTTCCTATCTCCCTGCTCAACGACATCGTTGTTTCATAATCGTGCTCTAAACCGCCTGAAAGCAGCGATTCTATCTCGGTTTTTCTGACTTCATAAGCTTCGATCTCTGCTTCGGTCTTTTCAAGTTTCTCTTTGAAATATTTAGTTTCCTTGTGAAGCTGATTGCGCCTGTCCGCCTCTGCCCTTTTCTGATCTTTGGATTTGAACGCGTTTTTATTCTCATCCTTCTCTGAAGTCTGTATCTGAACCGCCTGATTTTCTGCCTGTGCGCGCTTTTCTATATAATAACTGTAATTACCTTCAATTATCTTCAATGCGCCGTCTTTTATCTCGTAAACCTTATTAGCGAGTTCGTCTAAGAAGAACCTGTCGTGAGATACTATTATGATAGTTCCTTCGTAATTTAAAAGAGCTTCCTGGAACAGGTTTTTTGTAGCTGTGTCGAGATGATTTGTAGGCTCGTCGAGAATAAGAAGATTACTTTTGCTTAAAAGTATCTTCAGCAGCGCCATTCTTGACTTTTCGCCGCCCGACAGAACTGAAATAGGTTTATAAATATCATTGCCGGAGAATAAAAATGCGCCGAGCATTGACCTTAATTTTGTATCGTTCTCAGCCGAACCGCAGGACTGGATCTCTTCCCATATATTTCTTTCGGCATTTAGATTCTCGCTGCTTTCCTGTGAAAAATAAGCTGGAATAACATTCAGCCCGAATTCAACATTTCCGGAAGTAGGTTCAGTTTCTCCGAAAACTATCTTGAACAAAGTTGATTTGCCGGCACCGTTCTTTCCTACAACTGCGATCTTTTCTCCGCGATATGCCGTAAAATTGATATTTTCAAAAACTTTCAGATCGCCGTAAGATTTAGCGAGACCCTTTACTTTTACTACTTCATTTCCGCTTTTTGTTGAATCGGGAAATTTTATCTTGATCTTCTTTGATTCATTTTCAAGCTCTATCACATCAAATTTCTCAAGCATCTTTATCCTGCTCTGCACCTGCGGCGCTTTTGATGCTTTTGACCTGAACCTGTCGATAAAATCCTGTATCCTCTTAATTTCACCCTGCTGAGCTTCATATTCCTTTTTTAAGGCTTCAAGCCGTCTTTCCTTCTCTTTTAGGTAAAATGAGTAATTTCCGCTAAAGATATTTAACTTTCCTTTTTTCAGCTCTATTATCTTGCTGACCATTTTATCGAGAAATCTTCTGTCGTGAGATACAGTCAGTATCGCACCCTGATGGTCCCTTAAATATGATTCAAGCCATTCCATGCTCTCCGCGTCCAGATGATTGGTCGGCTCGTCTAAAAGCAGTATATCGGCGTTCTTTGAAAGAACTACAGCCAGATTGATCCTAATCTTCCAGCCCCCTGAAAATTCCGTGCAAAGCCGGGAATGATCGTCATTCTTAAATCCCAGTCCGGCAAGAATTCTTTTAGCTTCGGAGTCAAATGAATAGCCGTTCTTTATCTCAAATTCATGGAGTATATTTTCATACTGCTTAAGCAGCTGAATGTATTCGCTGCTTTCGTGATCACTCACTGATATCTGTTTTTCAATTGATTTAATTTCCGCTTCTAGTTCAGTGATCTTGGCAGAATTTCTCATATAATTCAGCACAGTGATCTCAGGCAGTTCCGTAGCTTCCTGCGAAAGATAAGCTATGCTCTTGCCTGATTTGATCTCAATAGTACCTTTGTCCAGATAAACGTTGTTCATCAGGCTTCGCAGAAAGGTCGTTTTCCCTGTACCGTTATCTCCTACGATCCCGATCCTTTCCGTGTCTCTTATGAATATAGACACATTGTCGAAAATGACCTTGTCGGCGAATCTTAACGATATTTCGGAAATGTTGATCATAAAAAAGCCCTTTTTTTACAAGGGCTTAAATATAAGTAATTATTTTAGAAAACGCAGTATCAGAATTTTCTATTAATATAGTCAGCAAGAGCAGAAAGCGTATTTACATAGCTACCGTATTCATTATCGTACCAGCCGAACAATTTAGCATGCGTTACAGGAAGCTGGATCGTTTTTAAATCTTTCATCCCGTAACTTTCGAGCATAGCAGCCGGAATATTTATAAATCCCGTTCTTGTGTGTGTTTCATGACCTTCTATTACAACTGAAGCCTTATAACCCATCAGGTCTGAAGAAACGTTCTGCCTTTCAGAAAAAACCAGAAGGTCTTTCTGTGATCCGGCAGCGGCTTTCGCATAAATGTCGTTCAGATATTTTCTATTAATTATTGGATTCCCTTTTCCATCGAGTCCAGCGCTGAATGTAATGTTTAATATCAGCAGAGATACCGTACTTGTGGGAATCCTTACCGAATCGGCCATAAATCCTATTTCCTGTATCTGGGGAAGTATCGATTCCAGAGCTTTAGCCGCACCGGTAGTTGACAAAATAATATTATTTAAAACCGAACGGGTCTTTCTTAGATCTGAAGCTCCTTCTTTGGGCACAGAATCGAGAACGGTCTGTGTGTTTGTTGAAGCATGAACCGTTGACATGGAAGTCGTTAGTATTTTGGAAGTTTCCCTGTCCTCCAGAAGCGGTTTTATCATATGGGAAAGTCCTGTTGTGGTACAGCTTGCTGCAGAAATAACGTGATGTTTTTCAGGATTATACTCAAGATGATTTATTCCGTAAACCATCATTGAAGAATCCTCAGGCATCTTGGCTGATTTGTCTTTGATCTTGAAAGGAGCGCTTAAAATCACTTTTTGAGCTCCACCGATAAGGTGGCCGCGAAGACTGCCTTTGGCATCGTCGAACTGAGTTGTAGGATCAACGTACTGTCCCGTACAATCAACTACTATCCTTACATCTTCATTTTTCCACTGGATATTCTTGGGATTTCTTTCCTGAGTCAAAATTTTCACAGGCATACCGTCGATCTCGAGAATAAGTTTATCCTTATCCGCCACCTTTATAATAGAGCCTGTTTTGTTAATACCGTAAAGAAACTTTCCCAGTGGTCCGTATGTAGTGTCGCTTTCAATCGTTTGAATAAGATCCTCAATATCTTTCCCGACTTTACGGCCTAGATTTATCACAACGCCGTCGAACGATTTTTTTGCGAGCTGATGCCACAAAACAAGCTTACCTATTCTTCCGAGGCCGTTGATCCCCAGATAGTTCTTGTTTCTGACCTTGATTTCCATACTTTAACCCTCCTTAGGATTTTTGATTAAAAAGATTATAAATGATTTTGAATTGCAAATCAACCTTAATCTTTTGATTGATTTTTTTGTTAAATCTTGGTTACTTAAGCGTTATAACTGAATAATTACCTCTGTAAACACATCCTTTATTTCCATCCAGCGCGACCTTCTCACCTCTTTTTAAGGTTTCAGAACCAAAACTGCAGGTCTTATTCTTTTCGTCAACCAGCAGTCCGCCAGTATTTACGATACATATCTTTTTTAAACGTGCTGCGGTAACTGCTGCATGGGAAGTAGAACCGCCTCTCGCAGTTATAAGACCGTCACATTCGTAAATCAGTCCTATATCGTCCGGGACAGTATCGGGGCGGACTAAGATCAGCTTGATCTGAGGATCATTCTTCCTTGTGTTATGAAGATCCTCCTTATCGAAGATCAAAACACCGTTCATCACACCGTTCCCGATACCTATTCCCGTACCGAGTATCATTTTCTCATCTACAGGGCTTTCAAACACTGTTACTTCCGTATCGGAACTCAGGTTCTGATTTCTGACCTGGAGGATGTAAAGATCATCAGGATCGCTGGACTCAAAAGTAAACTCCATTTCCTGATGATCGAAGCCGTGATCTTTAATAAGCTCGACACATATATTTTCGATTTTTTTATGTATGCCCGGGAAAGCGCTTTTCAAAGAAATGTCTTTATTTTTGCAATAAGGCTGATCCGGAGAAACCGGAAGCGGGTTAACAAGTCCGCCGACAATATCCTCGCCCTGACTTATTGATGTGTAGTCTCCATTTATGTTTATTTCCGGTTTATCGGCATAGTCCGCGCGGGTGAAAAGAACTCCCGTGCCTGAAGTGTAGTTTAGGTTACCAAGTACCATTTTCTGCACTATAACCGCTGTTCCCCATTCATCGGCGATATCGAGAATTTTTCTGTAAGTTCTAGCCAGATCTGAATCCCATGAATTAAAAACATTTATTATAGTCTGCCTAAGCTGCTTGAAAGGATCATCTTCAATGTAAATATTATTCTTATCGAGCACATCTCTATATGCATGGGCTATCTGTTTCATCTGGATCGGGTTGAACTCTGATTTAAGTTCGATCCTGTACTCTTTTTTGTAATCCGATATGATCTTATCGAACACATCCCTTTCAATCCCGTTTGACATTCCCCAGGTCTGAAGAAATCTTCTGTAGCAGTCCCAGGCTGTCCAAGGATAATTTTCCTGTCTGCTGAGTCCTTCAATAATTTCCTCATTTACTCCGACATTAAGAAAAGTATTCATAGCTCCCGGCATAGAGATCGGTGATCCGGACCTTACAGACAGAAGCAGGGGATTGTTTTTATTACCAAGCTGCCTGCCTGTCAATTTTTCCAGTTTCCTTACCTGATAATCTATAGTTTTATCAATATCTTTCATCAGCTGCGGGTGATTGGAGATAGTATTTTTTCTTCGGAATATCTCAGTGCTGATTACAAATCCCGGAGGAACAGGATATCCCAGAAGATATAGTTTTTTGAGATTATAAGCTTTCTGCCCGAGAAAAACGTGATTGTCAAGATGAGGCGTTTTAGAATAAAGAGGACTTACTATCATTTCTTTGTCGAATGACATAATATCTCTGATCATCTCCGGAGGATAATTGTTAACCATATTGTTCATAGCGGTAATTATTACGGAAATGAACGCATCAAGACCCTGAAGAAGAAAAGCGTTAGAGAGCATTTCCCGGTAAAATTCCTCCGATTTCCCGTTTATCATGTTTGCAATACCTTTCTGGTCAAGGCCGGTGCAGTCAAATAACTGAGGAATAATTATCTTTAACGGATTGTCATAAGGCTTGAAGAAATATCTTTTGATTATCTCCCTTATGCTTTCGCTAATAAAACGGAACATGTTTATATACTGATGGAGACTGAAACTTTTTGACGTAAGGCTATATCGGAACATTTCCATATTGTGGTCGAGCTCTTTGATAGAGATCCCGTCAATTTTAAGTCCTCTCTGATAATACTGAAGAACTTTAAATATTTGTTCAAGTGAATCTGCAGTGATATAGCTGAGGTTGATATCGTTCTTCAATTCCATAATAAGCTGAATTGCCAGATGTTCCAGCTTAAAGATCTTGCCCATCGATTCGAATCTTTCTTCTCTGTAAGCACCGTACATTGAAGGTATTCCGTAAGCTACATGCCTTTTGTAATATATGTTTTCCCATCCCTCTGTTTTATTCTCGCTGAAAATGATATTGTTCAGTTGCTCCATTATTTCAAAGACCGTCTTAAGAGCCGTTTCGACCTTCTTCTCTTTTAATGACTCTTCTAGCTGATCTATCTTATCCGTAGCGGGGATAGTGAATTTTCTTAAATAACCGACAATATCGACGGTACTGAATGAATACTTCTCGACAAGGATATTATACAGTCTGCAAAGCAGGATCAGTCTCTTACCTGTAGAAGTTTCGAGCTCCCCTGCTTCAGTAACCCATTTTTTTATTTTTGATTCGCTCTGATCTATGATTTGCGCGGGATCGATCTTTGCTGTCAGTGCTATCTTGTTTATCAGATCATACTCACCGGAAACATAATCACCTTCAGCATCAATTGAATTTAAAACATCCTTATGAATCAGGTCCTTTATCATGTCCGTATTTTTTGTTACCCAGAACATAAAAATCTTTCTTGTTAGTTCAATGTGAGTATTGTTGCTTTCAGTATGCACCTGTTTTCTTAAAAAATGTATAAGTCTGTCCTGTCTGTAACTAAGTTCGTCGATTATCGTGGAAACATCCCTCAGTTCTCCTTCTGCACCGATCTCATTAAAATAGATCGGGAATATCCTGCACAGCTGCTTAACAAGTTTGTAAGATCTTTTAATATCGCAATTGAGCAGTCTTGATACATCTTTCTGAAAAAGATCAGTGTCAAATATCAGAACTCCGCCCAGTTTCAGATTGGCAGTCAGACCTGCCAGTATCATTTCGTATCTTGATGTATCGGATTCGAAAATATCAAGCCATGTTCTGATATTTACTACATGAGCCGGATCGACATTCAGCCTCCATTCATCTGTATGGAACGATGGTCCGGGTGATATGAACCCCAGTTCAATTGTTTTTTTTGCAAAATAATGACATAGTGGAAGTTCCTTTATTTGCGACAGTTTTGTCCCGATAGTCCTGCAGCACTCAAGTACTGAAAGTTTATTTGATTTTTTAAGATCAGAGAAAACCTCAAAGACATCGTCAAGAAAAGGTTTAATAAAAGGTTCTTCAAGCTCTTTAAAAATATCACTGAGAACTACATTGAGATCGTACATAAGATGATCTTTCTGATGACTCATGCATTCTATATCAAGCAGAAAAACAAGATAATGAAATTTATCAACTGAAGAAACGAGCCTGTCAATAAATTTCCGGTAGAAATTAGAAAATTCGAAATAAAGGGGAATGTTCTCTTCCAGAAAGGCATTGTCATTTCCTTTATCCAGAATTGCGTAGTAGCGCTGATACAATTCTTTACCCGTATCCGTCAACAGCTGAAGTGATTTTTCTGAAAAAAGATGTTCTCTGCCTTTTAACCAGTCTTCTATCCCTGTCTGTTCATCCCAATATTCAATGTTCAACCTGCACATTTTTGCATAAAATTCTATGAAATCTCTTCCGTATTCTTCAGTTTTTGACAACGCTGAAAGCTGTTGCTTTACTGTATCGGAGTTGATCAGTACAGCTTTTCTATCTGAATCGAGGTATTTTTTTAGAAGGTTAAGGATTCTGCCAATTAATTCAACGAAAGGTTTTTCGTGATTGATCAATATGCCTACAAACTCAATTAAAGTTCTTAAAAGATCCTTTTTTATATCGAACCCGAGAGGTTTTTCCATAAGGCTTTCAAAAATGTCAATCAGAATTCCCAAAGCTCTGTCGGCGCAATCACACCTGGCATACAGCCAGTAGTCACCAACACAAATTATTCTGAACCTGTGACTTATATCTTCAAAATTCGGATACTTGTGATGGATCTCGTTAAAAAATTCTTTGGTAAAATTATTTATTCCGTAATATGACTCAGAAATATCAAGAAAGTATTTATGGTCTTCAGGCAGTTCGATCGTATCCTGTTTGGTGTTTGACAGGTTGATCTCAAGTGCTTTTGATTTGAAATCTAATGTCATTTTATACTTCCTATTTTAATTATCAGATCGACAATTCTTCCGGAATACCCGTATTCATTATCATACCAGCTTATAAGTTGAGCTGTATTACTATTGATCACTTTTGTCATTAATGGATCAAAAATGCACGATTCCGGCCTGCCGATTATATCAGATGAAACAATCGGATCCCCGCAGTAAGCTATAATATTTTTCATATATCCTTCTGCACTGTTTCTGACAATATTGTTCAGCTCAGAGACATCGGTTTTTCTTTTCAGCACCACCACGATTTCAGCCAGCGCTCCGTCCAGAACCGGAACTCTTGTCGCTATTCCGTCAAACTTTCCTTTCAGTTCAGGCATAACCTCCAAAATTGCGTTAATAGCCGAGGAAGTGGTCGGTATTATATTGGAATATGCCGCTCTTGCACGGCGAAGGTCGCTATGTCCACCGTCAGTTAAATTCTGGTTCCCGGTCGCAGGATGAACAGTATTCAAAAAAGCTGATTCGATCCCGATCTCTTTTTGGATTACGTGCAATAGTGCACATACACAATTGGAAGTGCACGATGCATTGGATATAATTTTGTGACCGGAAGTCAGTTCTGAATCGTTCACTCCCATTATCACCGTTTTATCTAAACTGTCTTCGGATGGGCACGAAAGTATTACAAAATGTGCGCCGGCTTCAATGATCTTTTTAAGCTGCTCCTTTTTTTTGAATTTTCCTGATGATTCTATTACAATATCGACTTTCCAATCACGGCAGGGAATGTCTGAAGGAGAATCTGCATGACTAACAGGAATTATTTTTTCTCCAATTAAAAGAGTGTTCCCGCTGTATCCGACTGAACTTTTATAAACACCGTGAACAGTATCATATTTTATCAGATGCGCCAAAGTTTCTGCCGGCAATAAATCGTTCACTCCTGCAACTTCGATCTGATCATGTTCAAGGATCATTCTTAAAACAGTTCTGCCTATTCTTCCAAGTCCGTTTATGCCTACTCTGATTTTTTTCATTTAAATATCTGTTCCTTTGCTTATTTTTTTATTTTTCATATTAAAACTTTTTTATACCTAAAATCAAGATAATTGTTTAGGTTGAAAACACACTTTAATATTATGCCGAAATAGAAGTCGGACTGTGGGATTTGAAGGTTCTTCTCAGCTTGCTGTGTATAAATACTCCGTACACGTGCTTAAATTCTTCCAGGGTGTGTTGGCCGCTTCTCCAAACTTTTAATCCATAACATTATAATCTGTGCCGTTGAAAGTAAAAAGAATTATAATGGCGTTTTTTTTAAAATAAAGTTAAAATTCCGCCGTTTACAGATGCTGAAAAAATGAAATTGAATCAGGTACAGGAAAAAGTATATGAAAAAAATGATCATCATCGCTGTCACAGTCGCTGCAGTCCTTGCGGGGTCCTATTTTATCTTTAAGAAAAGCCCGGGCACAGGAAATGCTGATATTGAATATGAAACTGCAGTCATATCTTATGGAAAAATTGAGAATTCTGTATCTGCTACAGGCAGAATAGAACCTTTATCTAAAGTTGAGATCAGCACTCAGGTTTCGGGGAAAATAGAAAAGATATATGTTGATTACAACGACAGAGTAAAAAAAGGCCAGCTGATAGCTGAAATAGATAAAACGAACCTTCAGTCAGCCCTGAAGGAAGAAGAGAACGCATTAAATTCTGCTCAACTTGATTACGATTACAGACTTAAGCTGTATAACAGGGCAAAAGACCTGTTCGACAATAAATTCTCTAGTGATTCGGATCTTGAAACGGCTAAATACAATCTGGATAATGCCGCTGTTAAACTTGAAAGATCGAAGCTTTCTTACGAAAAAGCTAAAGATAATCTAAGCTACGCTATGATAACATCACCCATCGACGGCGTTGTTCTGTCGGTCAGCGTGGAAGAAGGCCAGACCGTAGCTGCCAGTTTCAGCGCTCCGACACTTTTCACGATAGTGAACGACCTGAGTAAAATGCAGGTGGACGCTGATATTGATGAAGCCGACATAGGCTCGGTCAAAATAGGTCAGGAAGTCGAATTCACGATAGATGCATATCCCGATGATAAATTTTCTGGAACTGTTTCCCAGATCAGGCTCGAGCCTGCGACTTCATCCAACGTCGTTACTTATTCAGTAATCGTTGATGCGCAGAATCCTGACGGCAAACTTTTACCGGGAATGACTGCCAGTTTGAATATTTACAGTATGAAACTTGATAATGTTCTTGTCGTTCCTGCAAAAGCCCTAACATTTAGGCCTGACGGCGAAAAACGCGGAAATTTTAAAAGACCGGGCAGGCACGGGCAGGATAATGAAAAACAGGTATGGGTTCAGGAGAGCGGAAGAATAGTCCCGAGACCGGTTCAGTTAGGAGCGACTGACGGTACGAATTATGAACTCGTAAACGGCCTTGCAGAAAATGATACGGTAATTCTGTCGGTTAAGAATAAAACAGGAAAAGATTCAGATAACAAAGAGAACCAGAATACCGAAAGAAGTCCTTTCATGCCCAATGGACCAGGTATGAGAAGAAGATAGGAGCTGTCAATGTCTGGCGAGAAAATCATAAGAATTGAAAAAATTGAACGCGACTATATAATGGGCGATGAAACCGTCAGGGCTTTAAGAGGAGTTGATCTTGATATCGCAAAAGGCGAATTCGTCGCTATTATGGGTGCAAGCGGATCAGGGAAAACCACTCTGTTAAATATCATGGGCTGTCTTGACCGGCCTACTTCCGGAAATTATTTTCTCGATAACGAGAACGTAAAACTTATGTCAAAGAACGATCTTGCCGCTTTCAGGAACAAAAAGATAGGGTTCGTTTTTCAGTCCTATAATCTGCTGTCGAGAACTACTGCGCTAGAAAATGTAGAACTTCCGCTGATATACAATAGAAGCATTCAGCATTCTGTCAGAAAGAAAAAAGCGAAAGACGCTCTGGCTATGGTCGGTCTTTCCGACAGGATCTATCATACTTCTGCGCAGATGTCAGGCGGACAGCAGCAGAGGGTCGCTATAGCGAGAGCCCTCGTTAATGATCCTGTTATTATTCTTGCCGATGAGGCTACCGGAAACCTTGATACAAAATCTTCTTATGAAATAATGAGCATCTTTCAGGATCTTAATGAAAAAGGTATAACTATCGCGTTCGTTACGCACGAATCCGATATTGCGCGCTTCTGTAAAAGAATAATCCGCCTTAAAGACGGGAACATCATCAGCGACAGGATTAATACTTCTGTAGCTTCCGCTCATCATCTTTTAGAGGAAATTATTGAAAAATCAAAACACGAAGAGGCGGCCCATCTTGAACAACTTTAATCTGACTAAAATAGCTTTTAAATCTATACAGAAGAACAAATTCCGAACGTTCCTTACTATGCTCGGAATTATTATCGGCGTAGCTTCGGTGATAACTATGCTCGCTATAGGGCAGGGTTCCAAGGCCAGTATTCAGAAAAACATTTCGGCGATGGGTTCTAATCTGATAAATATTCATCCGTCCTGGGGAAATACCAGAAGCGGCGCCAGAACCGACAGAAGCGCTTCTCAGTCTTTAAGCGTTGAAGACGTGGAATCGCTTGATAAGGATAATCCCTATCTCAAAGCTGTTTCTCCCGTTGTTTCGGCCAGAGGAGGTCAGGCTATATTCAGAACCGGCAACTCACCCACTTCAATGCAGGGCGTAGGTGAAAACTATCTTCCCATAAGAACTCTCGAAATAGGAACAGGATCTATGTTCACAGCAGCGGACGTGAAAAACGCCGCTAAGGTAGCGGTAATTGGAAAAACGGTCGTCGAGAATCTTTTTACAGACGGTTCTGACCCTGTCGGCCAGACGATACGGTATAATAAAATACCCTTTAAAGTTATCGGAGTTCTGAAAGAAAAGGGAGAGAATACTTTCGGTCAGGATCAGGATGATATCATTCTTGCGCCTTACACTACCGTTCAGAAAAGGATCATGGCAGTAACGCATATAAATCAGATCGTCACATCTGCAAAAAGCGAAGAAACCGTTGAACAGGCTATCGCATCAGCTGAAGAAATCCTACGTAAGAATCATAAAATTACAAATCCCGAAGATGATGATTTCAGGATAATGAGCCAGAAAGAGATATTGACATCTTTAAGCTCGACCAGCGCTATGATGACTATCCTGCTTGCTTCTATAGCGGGGATCTCGCTTTTCGTCGGGGGCATCGGGATCATGAATATTATGTTCGTTTCGGTCATAGAAAGGACCAAAGAGATCGGTCTCAGGCTCGCGATAGGAGCACGCGAGATCGACATCATGCTTCAGTTCCTTATCGAATCGATAATTATCAGCCTGACTGGCGGACTTGCAGGATTTCTTCTAGGAATATCTGCGGCGTGGGCAGTTAATTATTTCCTGAGCTGGCCGGTACTGATCACATCTGGCTCTATCATTATCTCGCTTGCGGTATGCTCGCTTACAGGAATTTTTTTCGGCTGGTATCCGGCATATAAAGCTTCTAAACTTGACCCGATCACTGCTTTAAGATACGAATAATTTTCAATTTTCATTTTGATTTCCAGGATACTGTTTTTATATTTATGCAAAATTAAACCGGAGCCGAAAAATGACAAAAGCCCTGATAAGTTCTGATATAAAGGATCTGAAACTAGTTAATAAAGGTAAAGTGAGAGAGATCTACGCGTTCGGTAAAGATAAACTCCTTATCGTGACATCAGACAGGATAAGCGCTTTTGATGTGGTCATGGGTCAAGCGATCCCGGGAAAAGGCAAGATATTATCCGAGATCTCGAATTTCTGGTTTAAAAAATTCGAAAATATAATAAAAAACCACATAATCTCAATTGAACCTGAAAAGGATTTTCCCGAACTTGCAAAATGGAAAGATCAGCTTGAAGGAAGATCAGTAGTCGTGCATAAATGCAAACCTCTGCCTGTTGAAGCTATTGTGAGGGGATATTTAGCCGGCTCGGGACTGAAAGAATATAATAAATCAGGAACAGTCTGCGGAATAAAATTAGAAAAAGGCCTTAAAAATTCTTCAAAGATCAAAGAACCAATTTTTACTCCTTCTACGAAAGCAGAGATCGGCCAGCACGACGAAAATATTTCGTTCGAAAAAATGAAACAGCTTGTAGATCCGGCAATTGCTGAAAGAGTGAAAGAAATAAGCCTGAAACTTTACAAAACAGGCAGGGATTACGCTGAAAAAAAGGGAATAATAATTGCAGATACAAAATTCGAATTCGGCATCCTCGGAAAAGAACTTGTTCTTATAGATGAAGTTCTGACGCCGGATTCATCAAGGTTCTGGCCTCTTGACGATTATAAAGAAGGCCAAAATCAGAAGAGCTTCGATAAGCAGTATCTTAGGGATTACCTTGAAAAACTTACTGAAGAAGGAAAATGGGATAAAAATCCTCCGGCGCCGAAGCTTCCCGCTGAAGTTACAAGAACTACAGCAAAAAAATATAAAGACGTTCTGGAAAAACTCGTTAAATGATTATAGAAAAAAAAGGCAAGACCGCTGACATAGTGATCAGTTCCGATCTTAAAGATGAGCGTTCCGAAGAATTCGTTAGTACATTGAGCGGTCTGGTTGAAGAGGGCATTCACAGAATTAATATAGATTTCGAGAACGTGACCGGAATAAGTTCGAACGCTCTTGCGGGCCTAGTTATATTGTGCGATAAACCTGACATCGAATTTAGCTTCAGGAAAGTCACTGTTCCCTTGATGAATATTTTCGGTATTGTTAAGCTAAATAAGCAGGTTCTTTTAGAAGACAATATCCCTTAATTCTGTTCCAGAACCTGTCTCAGCTTTATAGATATTTCATCCATCGAAAAAGGCTTTTCCAGAAACCCTTTTGCTCCGTTCATCAGCATACTCTCCACTTTTGCGGACATACTGTAGCCGCTGCTTATAATCACTTTTACCGAAGGATCTATTTTTCTGAGCTCATTAAATACCTTTTCTCCGTCCATTCCTGGCATTATCATGTCAAGAATCACGCACGATATCCTTCTGTTGTTGGAAAAAATGTCAACTGCCACTCTGCCGTTCTCGGCTTTTAGTATCTGATATCCGAGATATGAAAGCATTTCGGCCGTAGCATTCAGAACCATTTTTTCATCATCTACTACCAGGATGGTCTTATCTTTTGTATCAAAACTTTCTTTTACAGGCTGTGATGGGATGAATTCGTTCTCTGTTACCGGCAGAAATATTCGAAATTCCGATCCTTCGAACTTTACGCTGTCGAATTCCAGCGCGCCGTCATGATTTTTTATGATCCCGTACGCGGAGGAAAGACCAAGCCCCGATCCTTTTCCCTTTTTCCTTGTTGTAAAGAAAGGATCAAGAATTCTGCTTTTTACTTCTTCATCCATTCCAGTTCCGTTATCTTTAACCGTAAGCTGAAGATATTTCTGTTTTTTCAATCCGTGAGCATATAAGAAATCAGCTCCCGGCTCAACAAATTCAGCTCTTAATTGTACTATACCGGTTTCTGTTATTGACTGTATGGCGTTCAGTATGATGTTGGTAAATGCCTGTCTGATCTGAGATCGATCCCCTTCTACAGCATATTTTGCCTCGCAGAGATCATTCTCGAAAACGATATTTTTGTTGGATTTCGAAAAAACTTCTGATATCGAAAGGATCAGTTCTACGGGATCGAATTTCGTTATTTCATATTTTCCGCCTTTAGCCATACCCAAAAGCTGACGGGAGAGCGCTGATGCCTGTTTGATCTGTTCCTCGATAAGCTTTATCCTTGAGCTTATTTCTTCGTTCTGATCGTATTTCAGCTTGAGTAGCGATGTATTGCCCTGAATTCCCATAAGAATGTTATTAAAATCATGAGCCACTCCCGCGGCAAGATTACCGAGCGCTACCATTCTCTCCGACTCTCTTATCTTTTCATTGTATATCCGGTCAATCTGTTCTGCTTTTTTATATTCCGTTATATCGGGTCCGATCAGTTGGTATTCGTTTATAATTCCATTTTCATCAAGTAGAGCCCTTAGAGTGAAGAAGAAAAAATACTCTTCTCCTTTGATATTAACAGGAAATTCGAAAGCTGTAAGCTGTTTATTTATTCCTATTTCATCAAGTTTCGAGTTAAGAATCATCGCTTCATTTTCATTCAGGATCTCTACGATATCCCTGCCTTTGATTTTTAAAGTCTTGTTTTTGAACTTCTGATAGAAAGGCTTATTAAAAAAAATGATCTTTTTGTTTCTGTCAAGCCTGCAGACTATACAGGTCATGTCCGTTAAAATTGTTTTATACAATTTCTGGCTCGAAGAGAGATTTCTTTCGAGCTTTTCTTTTATCTCATTATCTCTAATTATAATATTCATAGTCCTGAATTTGATTACTGCAACAGACAGAAGTCCGAAGATAGCCATTATCAGAAGAATGAATTTTAACGGTATATACCCGCTTTTGGTCAAAAGCGCTGTTTCTGAAAATGCCGAAACCGCTGTCCATGAATTCTCGAACGGAAGGCTTATCTTCTTCATTCTGACAGAATAATCTTCTCCGTTCATTCTGAATCTGAATTCCGATAAAGACCCATCAGTATTAAGTTCTCTAAATTTATTTACGAATTCAACTGATCCTGAGAATACTTCGCTGATCTTTTTCCCTTTCAATACTTTTCTGCCGCAGTAAAGAATGTTCCCGGAATTATCTGCTATCAGCTGAATGTTTTCATCGAAAGATCTGACATATTTTTCCTTCAGAAAATCGGAGAGGTAGTCGAACGAGATCAGATATGCCAGCGACCCATTATATTCCCCGTTTGTAAATACAGGAGCATGAAGCGCGATGGCAGAATACCCCTGGACCGCCGTAAAAACATCGCTGAATACTGGTTTGTGATCACTAATTATCTTTTTCACATGTTCCTGGTAACTTATATCCGTACCTGTAAGTTTTTTATTATCGGGAACAGTATATAAAATGATCCCGTTTTTATCGGTTCTGGTTACAGAACTGATATACGGTTTGTGTATTTTAAGGCTGTTTTCAAGCTGATTTCTGCTGCTTTCGTCCAGAACGAAATCAGAATGATGCTCTGTTTCGAGCATTAAATGTTTAGAGAGCATACTGATAACTGATTCAATGTTGCCTGAAGCCTGTTCGATGTTGAATCTGTCTGAAAGAATCGCCCTTTCAATTATCTTCGACCTTGATTCTTTTACAAAATAATAAGAATAGTATATGAGAAGAAAAGAGATAATAACAATAAGCAGTATAAACACATAATTATTGAATCTGCCTTTCATAAATATCCTTTTTTACTTTTGCAATAAATTTTACGTAATTTCAATATAACGTAAAATCATTTTTAAAACAATAATTTTTTATTATTTTATTTTCTTTCTTTAATTGTTTATATTTGTTTATCTGAAAATTACCGGGGTATCTTATCAGAAATCATATACGGATATTAATGTTTATTTTATATCTGACTGTTTCCGGTTATGCTGCAGAACAGGGCGGTAAAGATATTACTGAGAAAAGGTTTCTGATACTGCCTTTCGGATTTTATACAACCGATACAAGCGTGGGTCTAGGTGTCTTTTCGCAATATGCAAAAGCTGAAGAAAATAAGATCTTCGGAAATGCTGTGTATACATTTAAAAATCAGTTCATGCTGATAGTTTCAGCGGACTTTAAAAACGACCGTTTTGTTTTTAATAATTTTTTCAAGATCAAAGACTACTATTCCGAGTTCTACGGATACGGTAATAACACGGATAAAGACGATCCGTTAAAATACAGGTTTTTTCAGATCGACAATACATTTGAATTCGGAAAAATGATTTCGGAAAAAATAAAGATCAGCGCTGCGGTAAATAATTTTCTTCATATCCCCGATGATCATAAAATCCAATTGGGCTATTATAATTACGGCGGCGGTAATTTTTATAACGGGATCGGCGGATCGGCGGAATACAAGAATATTTCCGGTGATTTCTTCAGGGACGGTTTTTTTATGAAAGCTCTTTTTCTAATCTATCCCGAAATCATAGCAAACCCGAATCAGTTTTTTGTTTGCGACTTCGAAGCCGGATTCTTTAAATCTTTAAATAAATCCGCATTTAATACTTTGTTGTCGCTGCGTTCAACTGCGGCAGATGTACACCCGGAAAAATTGTCAAGGATCGGTGGAACAAAAGTCCTTAGAGGTTATCCTGACAACAGATTCATTGATTATAACATGGCTGCTTTACAGACACAGTACGATTTCAGAATATATAAAGACTTTTCAGGCTGCGTATTTATAGGATGCGCTGAAGTTTTTGAAATGCCTGATGAGATCACAAGATTAAAAACAGCTTTCGGCGCAGGAATTATGTATAAGTATAAAAATCTGATCATGAGATTCGAAGCAGCGACATCACCTGAAAAAAACATCGAGATCATAATAACCGGGAACAGAGTGTACTGAATTAAAAAAGGGGCTTATCGCCCCTTTATTACTCAACTGCCTTATTTATCTCTTTTAAAAATTCATCTACATCTATTCCGTGAGCGATCAGCCCGTCTTCAAGCGTTTCGAACCTTGCGGCTATACAACCTATGCAGCCGAGGTTATATTTCATAAAAATGCCGTGAGCGTCAGGATACTGCTGGATTATTTCAGTAATAGACATTTCTTTTGTGACCTTCATTGTTTTCTCCCTTAATTTATTTATTAATGATTTCTTTTTTTATTTTTTCAACTGCTTCGAGCGCGAGCCTGATGCTGTGATGTTTCTTCTCAGGCATTCCGCCGAGAAGATCAGAGATTTTGTCGAAAGTGATCATATCAAGCTCTTCAGGAGTTTTCCCCACTATTATCTCGCTTAGAAGGGAAAAAACCGTGATCGTTCCTGAACAGGCTTTCAGTTTGTATTTGAGCTCGGTTATTACTCCGTTTTCTATTTTTACCGTAACATCCACATTGTCGAAACAGCCGCCTTCAGTATTTACGACGTTGCAGGCAGCGTCGGGATCTGGTATGCTTCCGATATTTTTCGGATTTGAAAAATGTTCAATATATTTTTGTGAATACATCAGCGTTTTTTCCTGTTCATTATATCTTCGATCTCATCCGCTTCGATAGGTATCGACTCCGACAGATTCCTGCAGCCCTTATCAGTTATCAGAACATCGTTCTCAAGCCTTATCCCGATCTTCTTTTCAGCTATATAAAGTCCCGGCTCGACTGTAATAACGCAGTTCTTTTCCAAAGGCGTCTGGTAGCTTCCCACATCGTGAGTATCGAGTCCGAGAAAATGGCTTACACCATGATAGTAGTATTTTGTCAGATCGCTCTTTTCTTTTACCATTTTCATATCGAACAGACCTTTAAAAAGAACTTCTTTTGTAACATCCTGCAGCTGAGCAAGAGTCACTCCCGGCTTTGCTTTTTTCATTACTTCCTTCGATGCTTTAAGCACAATGTTATAGAATTTTTTCTGATCTGACGTGAACTTCCCGCTTACAGGATAAGTCCTTGTGATGTCGGAAGCATAGTTTTTATATTCCGAGCCCGTATCTATCAGTATCAGATCGTTTTTACCGGTCACCTGATCGTTGTCTTCATAATGCAGTACCGTTGCGTTGGCACCTGATGCGGCGATAGTCTGAAACGCTGGCTGAACGGATCCGTATTTGATATAATTCTTGATCAGTATTCCTTCACACTCGTTCTCCGATATTCCCGGATATAATGAATGAATAAGATCTTCAAGCCCTTTGGTTGTTATTTCGATCGCCCTTTTGATCATAGCGATCTCGCATTCGGATTTTATCTTTCTTATCTCATCCAGTATAGGATTAACTGCTTTTATGGTTATAAAGGCGAATCTCATTCGAAGCTTAGATGCAAAAACCTGAGTGTATGTAGGAACTAAAAGATCAGTCGAGGTTTCGTTATACATCAGTACTTTTTCTATGCCTATTCCCGAAAAGACATTAGACAAATAATCATCAAGGTCATTGATATCCCTTATATCTGAAATGCCTGATGTTCTTTTTATATCTTCAACAGAGACATTTCTGCCTACCCATTTCTCTAAAGTAGGATCAAGTACCTTTCTGAAAAGTGTTTCATAAACTTTACCGTTATATTTGTAAACGGCCAGAACTGATCTTTTCAGCTCCAGTCCGGTCAGATAGAAATAATTGGAATCCTGCCTGAACCTGTAATGCGTGTCCCTGTTCTTGATCATATCCAGTGAAGAAAGAATGAATATCACTGTTTTTTCTTCGAGTTTTTCCGTTAATTTTTTCCTGTTATTTGAAAAGAAACCTTCAGGAAAATGAATTTCTTTAAACATCTGCTTCCTCAACTGATTTATTTATAACTTTATCTGAACTGTCGGCATTATCTGATACCGGAAAAGAGATCCTGAAAGTTGATCCTTCGTTCTTTTCAGATCTAATTGATATGAAACCTCCGTAGGTATCAACGATATTCTTAACTATACTTAACCCAAGACCCTGCCCCGCGCCTGATTTTTTTGTAGTATAAAAAGCTTCGAATATCCTGTCTTTATCTTCCTGGCTTATTCCTGTACCGTTGTCCGTTACTTCAATAAAAATATTGCTGTTTTCGGTTCCGGTAACGACTTTTATGTAGCCTTCTCCCGAACTAAGTCCTTTATCTGATATCGCATCCCTCGCATTAGTTAAAAGGTTAATAAGTATCTGTGAGATCTCCTGATAGCTGCATTTATATCTCGGCAGATTCGGATCGAGCGCAAGTTCGACATTAGCGCTGTATTTAATGCTGTTCCTCATTATAACTAGAACATCGTTGACAATGTCATTAATGAGATTGTCTGTTGTCTCTCTGTTAAAATGAGTGATGTTCGCCGTACTTTTCACTATCTGATCGATCAGATCGACCGATTTCTTGTTACTTATCACAAGATTTTTAATGTCGTTGAACAGCTTTGTGACCTTATGTTTTTCAACAAGCTTTTTGAGTTCCTGAGTACTGTTCTTTTTCTGTTTTTTATTCAGTTTAATAAGATCGTATATGAACAAAGCCAGATCGTTAAGGCTGAGCCTGACGCTGTCCATCGAGAATTTGATGACCTGTGTCGGGTTTTTGATCTCGTGCGTGATCCCCGCGACCATTGTTCCTAGAGAAGCAAGTTTATCCAGCCTGGCCGCTTCTTTTTCCGATTTTCTCAACTTTTCGTTCGATTCATTCAACTCCGATTTTGCTTTTTCGATATCTTCGAGAAGCTTTTTGTTCAGTTCTGCGATCTGTTCAGAATATTCTTTTAAAAGTTTCTGATTTTCAGCTTTCTGTGTGAAAGATCTGTAGGCTAAAAGTGCCAGTCCGGCAATAAGAAGCAGAATAATTATAAAAAAGTTGTTGATCTGCCTCTGCTTTTCGATCTCGAGTTTTTTAAACTCGTTGTCCCTGATAAGCGAAAAATTCTGTTTTTCTTTTTGAGAGAGTTCGAATTTAGCCTGAGCTTCATAAATTTCTCGCTGTTTTGAAACTGATGATATTTTTTCGTCTGCTTTAGTATATTTTAGTAGGTCTTCATATGCTTTTTTATAATCACCGGTTGCAGAATCAGCTTTCGCTTTAAAATAATAATTCTCCATTATAAGTTCCTGAACTTCCATGTTTTCTGCAAACATATTGCTTTTATCAAAATATGAAATCGCTGCTTTAAAATCCTTCATATTGAAATATGCTCTTCCGAAATTATGATCATTCAGAGCAATACCGTATCTGTCACCAACTTTGACAAAAATTTCATTAGACATTTCAAGATTTTCGATTGCTTTATCATTTTTATTCTGCGCTACATAAATCGAAGCCATATTATTAAATATCTTTGCCTGCCTAACGACATCATTTAAATTTTTATATACCGAAAGTGCTTTCTCGAAATTATTGAGAGCTTCTTCTGGTTTATCCTCAAAATTATAGGTTATCGCAATGTTATTGTAAACATCAGCAACGTCGGACATTTTTCCATTTTTTTGGTATATTTCAAGTGACTGGTTTAAAAAATCATGAGCTTTATTAAAATCCTTTATGCCTTCAAAAACAACTCCAAGTCCCCTCAACGCATTGGCTTCCTTTATCTCGTCATTTAGCATCTTTGCGTCGTCCAGAGCTTTAAAATAAAAGATCGAGGATGTTTTGTAATCCGAAAGAGAGTAGAATACACCGCCGAGCTGCTTGCAGTTTTCGTAAATAAATTCCGTATCGTTTAGTTTCTCAGCTATGATAAGAGAATTTTTGTATTCTTCTCCCGCAGCTTTGAAATCACCGGTGTTATAAAAAACGTCGCCCTTAGTGTAGCGGGCTTTCATAAGAAGTACGGGCTCATTCTCAGTTTCAGCAAAATCTATCGCCCCGTCAAGATATTCGAAGGCCAACGCATTGTCGCTTTCATAAAGAACTTTCGCAAGTTCAACAGACTTATCATATTTAATTCTGCCTTCAGATCCGTCGACAACAGCTTTTAAAGAATCGGATGTCGATCCTAAAACGATCGCAGACAAAATAAATAATACTATCAGAAACCTCATTTACAGCTCCGTTTTTACCGGGGGTTTACAACAAGATAATAATTTATAAATTAACTGGAATATTATCAAGATAAATCATTGAGTGTTTACCAAAACTTTATTATTATACACAGACAGATAATGAAGAACAGGAGTCGAATATGGACAGCAGCGCTTTTCAAATCTATAAAAAGATCAGGGATAATATTTCCGGCGTATTTAGAGGAGATACTTTCAGTATAGACCTTTTGCTTTTCGGATTCTTATCGAACGGACACATTCTTTTGGAAGACCTTCCAGGAACCGGAAAAACGACATTGTCGAAAGCGCTCGCAATGTCAGTAAAAACCGATTTTAAAAGAGTTCAGTTCACGCCGGACCTTCTTCCCAGCGATATAACGGGTGTAAACATTTATGATTCAAAAGAGAAAGCTTTCAGGATCCAGAAAGGTCCTGTTTTTACGAACATACTGCTCGCGGACGAGATCAACAGGACTACGTCAAGAACGCAATCAGCGCTGCTTGAAGCTATGGAGGAAAAGCAGGTTACGATAGACGGCGAAATATATGCTCTTCCCGATGATTTTTTCGTCGTTGCCACTTTAAATCCGGCGGAACTTCAGGGAACATATCCGCTGCCGGAATCACAGATAGACAGGTTCGCTCTGAGATATTCTCTCGGTTATCTGTCAAAAAAAGACGAATTGTCGCTTCTCGAAATGAAAAATCCTTCAAATCCTCTCGAATTCTTAAGACCATGCGCTGACAGAAGCGATCTCGATATTATCAAAAAAGCCTCCTCTGAAGTTCACGCAGAAGAGGACATTAAAGATTATATAGTCGAAATAGTACGTAGAACTCGCACATATAAAGGAGTACTTACAGGAGCAAGCCCGAGAGCATCGATAGCTCTTCTAAAGCTTGCTAAAGTCATGGCAATATCAGAAAATTCGGATTTTATTATCCCTGAATACATCCTCAGGCTCGCGCCTTATGTACTTAATCACAGAATAATTCTGGATCAGTATATCGAGAACAGCAGATCGGTTCAGGAAGAGATCATCGCGGCGATATTAAAAGAAACTCCTCTTCCGAGATAATATGTCAGCGGAATTCTTTTACAGAACATACGCGAAATTTTCAAAACGGGGCAGAAGATCAAGGCTAAAGATCACGCCCTTCGGTATGATAGTTATAGCTGTATGTATAATCAGCGGAACCGCGGGACTAAATATTTTCGATTACGGTCTTTACAGAATATTCACATTGACTTTATCATTGATAATTGCCGCAAAGTTTTTTAAAACTATGATCGGAGAAAGTCTGGCTGTCACAGTATTTTTCGATAAGCAGTACAGAGAAGGAGAAATATCAAAATACAGAATTACTCTGATAAACGGAGGATCCAAAGATCTCTCCGGTCTTGAGCTCGTACCTGAAATCGAAAACAGCATACCTTCGCTGCATGATTTTTTGAAAATGAAAGAACCCGGAGAAGAAAAAAGGAATATCTGGGACCGCAACATTTACTATTTCAGATGGGTCTGGCATATTTTAAGGCTTCACAAAGCTGAATTTACTTCTTTAAAAAATATATCGGTGAAAAAAAACGGATTCATTGAGACCGAAGGTTATTTTATTCCGCTGAAAAGAGGGATCATATATTTTAAAGGCATAAACGTTATTTCAAAAGATATCTTCGGTATCTTTTCTGAATATTATTTCATGAAGGCTGAGCATGAAATTGTTATTCTGCCAGCATTAATAAACATAGATGATCCGATCAAAAGCAGTATCATTACAGCCTCAGACAAACGAAATACTTCGAGGTCGAATTACCTTTTAAAGAATAAATCCGGAGACTTTATTGGCATGCGGGATTATCTGCCCGGAGACCCTCAGAAAAACATTCACTGGAAATCATGGGCGAAAAGAGACAGACCCGTTATAGTGGAAAAAGGATACGACAGGATCAAAGAATGTTCAGTTATTCTTTTAAACTGCGGAAGTGTAAAATACGATGATATCAGGTTCGAAGACTGCGTTTCATATCTGTATTCCTTTCTGAAATATCTGGACGGGAACGGTTTCGAAGTATCATTTTATTCGATCTCGGATAAAGCTGTCACTGAGCATTTTAGAGCCGAAGAGGAAAAAGGCAATTTTCATAAGCTGTATAACGTTCTGGCCGGGATCAGGTTTCTGGACGATCTTGCTGCCGAACAGTTTATCAGCGGACTCAGGAAGATCCATGACCCGTTTTGTCCGTCATACATGTTCTGTCTTGAACCGGAACCTGCTGTTTTAAGATTCGCTACAGAAAGAAACATCAAAATAATTACAGCATCTAATGACTATGCGCTGCAGGACAGTGGCTTTAGAATACCCCGGATAAATAGTTCTGTGATGGAGCTGAATCAGACATGAAAGAATTTCCTTTTCTAATATCAGCAGCGCTCATCTACTGGGGTTATAACTCGGATCATCTTCTGCTTTCATTCATTTTTGCCTTCGTTCTCGAATCTTTCAGATTCATTAAGTTCAGATGGGACCTTAAACAGTCGGATTTTAATTATATCTCCATGCTGAGCACGATCACCTCCGCCGGATATATTGTTTATTTTGTCAATGTCGAGATCAGAATAGGAATAATATCAGCTCTAATTCAGTTCATGCCCGTGATCCTGTTCCCTCTTATATTTTTCTATATTTACGGAACTTCGGATCATGTGAACGCAAAAAGGCTGTTCCTTCTTTTTGTTACAAATAAATACTCTGTAGTTCATCCGTACATAAGATTCTTCAGACCGGATTATTTTTATTTTACCGCTGTGCTTCTTGCGGGCAGCATAAAAGCGGGATTATATTCATTCTTTATTGTTTCCTTGCTTCTGATACCTGTACTAATAAAATTAAGATCTAAAGATCATCCGATCTTTAAATTTATAATTTCATATTCTTTAGTAATTATACTCTCTCTGATCATGCAGTCGGGAATTTACGGTTCTTTCTATCTGCTTAGAGATTTTCTGACCGATCTCTATATCAAAAACATCATGGATGAAATAGATTCAAGCATCGGACTCGGAGATATAGCCGGTCAGAAAGATAATTTTGTAATTGAACTCAGAGCTGAGTTTTATAGCGGTAAAAAAGGTGTTCACTACCTTCGGGACAGAGTTTATAATGCATATTACAAAGGTAAATGGTCTGAAGCCGGTGCGACGCAGACAAAAATCGAAATTAACGAGTTTGAATTCGGTAAAACTCCTATCGATTCTGTGAGGATCTACTTTTTTTCAGAATCTAAAAAAGACAGGATCAAGATACCTTTCAGCGCTATTGATTTCTCCGGGCTGAACATTGGAACGACTTATATCAATTCGCTGGGCAGTATATCGGCTGACAGATCGCAACATCTCGTCGATTACAAAACATATTCGCGATCCGACGCTCTAACGAATCTGTTCGGATTGCCGTCTGAAGCTGACACTAAACTCATTGACACGGATGCAAAAACCGCTGATATAATCATCGATTCGCTTTCACTTAAAAACCTTCCTCCCGATCAGGTTTTTAAAAGGCTTAGAGATCATTTCATTTCAGATTACAGATATTCTGTCGATTATTCATTTAAAGAAAAAGGCGACCTTTTAAAGACTTTCATTAAGGCTAAAAAAGGGCACTGTGAGCTTTTCGCTTCACTTTCATGCATCGTGTTCAGACGGCTCGGATATCCGTCACGCTATGTGACAGGATACCTGGTCAGTGAATACAGCAATCTAGAAAAAAAGTATGTCGCCCGCAAAAAGGACAGGCATTCATGGATCGTCGTCTGGAACAACAACGGTTCATGGGTAGAGATGGATACTACACCGCCAGATATAAGTTCCTTCAAAAAGAACACTTTTATCAGCAGATTTTACGATATGATGTCGTATATTTATCACGAAGCTTTCATGTTCAAAAAAGAGAATAACGATCTTTTGAGAAAAATATTGGTGTGGTCGCTTTTTCCTTTAGGGCTTTTCCTGCTTTACAGAATATTGAAAGATGTTAAAACCTACAAGGTAAAAAATGAAAACGGGCATGAAACCAATCCGTACAGGAGAGTTCCTGAACTTGACGCCATTGAAAAGGCGCTCGGCTCTTCAGACGTTAAACATGAAAATGAAACGGTAGGTTCGTGGTTCACCAGATTTAAGAACAGCCTTATATTCGAAAAACTCGAATTGATCAGAAAATATTATTACCGGATCAGATACGGCAGATCAGAACCGGATAATAAAGCGAGATCTGAATTCAATGAAGCTCTGAAAGACATAAATAAAGAAAGATCAGATCTTTGACTTTGAAAGGGATTTAAATTTACTGAATAGTCTTTTCATACCTTTATTTTTAACATAATCGGCTATATAACGATAACCTTCCCCGTAATGCGGATCAGGATTTTCCCTCATGCGGTTATTCAGTTTTTCGTTGCCATATAAAATATTAATCCGCGAGGCTGTATACTCAGCCCAGCCTTCATTGATTTTTAAGTCTTTTATTCCCGGATAATGTTTATCCATCCAGTCATGTGCCAGCTCGTGCGCGGCTACCTCAATGAACTTCACTTTTGGCAAATGATCGAGAACACATATAAAGATTGAGTCAGTTCTGCTTGTTTTGACATCTTTGCCGATTTCAAATCCGTATAGAGTTTTTGTTGTGGTTTCTGTTTCGGTGAATTTTTCGTGGATAAAAAGGCCGAGTTCTTCTCCGGGTTTTTCAGATCTTTTTTCCAGTTCGGTTTTGTTAACAAGCCTGAAATTTATGACGCTTTTTGTTGAAAGCTTAAGCTTATTCCTCATTACTTCTCTAACTTCTTTGAATATCTTTAATGCTTCGTTGTAATCGCTGACAGCCGATTTCTCGCATTCAGAGCAAATGTTTCGTCCGTCCGGAAGAATATTACAATTACCCGGATATCCGCAGGCAAAACAGACCGGAAGTGCAGAACAATCCTGACAGAAGAACCTTCTTTCACTTCCTCCTATCTCAACTCCGCCGGAAACCTTTTTCCCGCATAAATAACAGCTGTGCCATGTTGTCTGAAGACACTCGTTACTGCAGTAATTTTTGCCGTCCTGAACAAATCCCTGCTTTATATGCTTTCCGCAAACGCAACACACAGGCAGAGATTTTTCGAAGCATTCTTCATCGCAGTATTTTTTATCTCCGGCTATGAGATACGATGAACCGGCTTTGATCTCGTTTCCGCACTGGTCACAGAAAATCTTATCCGCAGGAAAGACAAGCGGAAAGACTGATAACAGAAACGGCACTAATGCGCAGATAATTATTCTATTCATCAAATTTACCTCCTGATATTAATTTAACATTTAATTTAGCTTTTTCAAAAATAATCTTTATATTTAGCCCTGTATAAATTGAGAAAGATATGCATAATCAGATCATCATACAGCAAATATCGATTCTCGCACTGCTGACCTTAATCGGTTATGTTTCAGCAAGGCAGGGAATGTTCTCCGACAGCTTTTCTATAGGACTCAACAAGCTAATCATGAAGATAACTCTCCCTCTGATGATATTTACTTCACTTTCAAAATTCGAATTTTCGGCCGAGATCTTTAAAAGCTCGGTCCTAGTTCTTATATTCGCTTTTATATCAATGTTCATTCTGCTTTTTGCCGGGACCGTTTCAGGCAGGATCCTTAAACTTCCGCATGAATCATATACAGTACACAAAATACATACTACTTTCGGTAATATCGCTTTTCTCGGGTATCCGCTTCTTGATTCTCTCTTTCCGGGAGGCAGCGGGCTTTTATACGCTGTAATTTACCACATAGCTGTTGAAGCATTACTATGGACTCTTGGAGTGATCATTTTCAACAGGAATAAAAAGATCAGTTTTGCTTCCAGCATGAAACATCTTATCAATCCGAATACTATCGCTTTTGCTTTAGGATTAGCTTCCTGTTCAGTCTCAATAAAATTATCTTATGTTCCCGATAAAGTTATGAGCGGACTGGGCGGTACTACGATCTATCTCTCAATGATATATATCGGCATAATGCTCAGTAAGATCAGTATAAAAGGAACTATGAAAGAAAAACAGATATATATTCTGACATTAAACAAAATGATCCTGGTGCCTTTTATTATGCTGATGCTTATCAATTCTGTTCAGTATATTTTCGAATTTTATATGGATGAAGCGGCAAAATCTGTAGTAATACTTCAGACTGCGACTCCGTGTATGGCTACAATAGTGATCATGGCCGCTGAATTTAAATCTGACGCGGAGCTCGCTGCCAAAAATGTTTTCCTGACGACTCTTTTAAGCGTTATCACTCTTCCGGTCGTTTACTGGCTTATAAATATATTCTGATCACCTGATCTTTATCGAAGCAAGGCTTATCAAAGCCAGAATAATGCTGACTATCCAGAATCTCTGTACGATCTTAGTTTCGGCTATTCCCATGAACTGATAAGTGTGATGTATGGGAGCTCTAAAGAATATCCTTCTGCCCAGCCTGTTTATGCCGATCTTCTCCTGGATCAGTACAGAAAGAGCTTCAGCTACGAATATTCCGCCGGCTACAAGAAAGAGCAGTTCCTGCTTTACAAGAATGACAGTAACTCCCAAAAGACCTCCGATAGCCATAGATCCCGTATCGCCCATAAAAACTGTGGCCGGATAACAGTTGTACCATAAGAATCCGAGTCCTGCTCCGAATAGGGCAGCCATAATGATCGTAAGCTCTCCCGTGCCGGGTATATAGTCAAAAAGCAGGTATTTTGAATAGACGGCGTTACCGATAAGATAAGCTAAGATCGCGTAAACGCTACCTGTTACAATTGAAGGAACAGTGGCGAGACCGTCCATACCGTCTGCGAAATTCACGGAATTAGCTATGGCGACCATCGTCAATACGATAAATCCCATGTAGAACCATCCCGTTTCTATAGAAAAAGGCCCCTTAACATACGGGATCGTAATTCTCGAGACAATACCTTCAGGGAACGGCGTAAGCTGAGAGTCCGTAAGTATCCATGCAAGACCGATAGCGAACAGGGACTGCAGTATGATTTTTGTAAGCTGCGTCATACCTTTGTCACTGTTCTTGTATTTTATTTTATCGATATCGTCTTTCGCGCCTATAGCTCCGTACCATACGATCGCACAAAGCGGAATAATGGAGAATGCAGAGGACAGGTTACTCCATAAAAGAATAGATACAACAAGAGACAGAATTATGATAAGACCGCCCATCACGGGAGTACCTTTTTTATCGTTGACGCCGATGCTGCCGTAATCTCTTACGATGTCCCTGTATCCGTTCTTATAAAGCCATTTGATTATCATGTTTCCGAAAAAAAGAGAAACCAAAAGAGCGGTTATCATAGCTCCTATTGAGCGGAAAAGGATCGAGTCGAAAAGCCTGAAGAACGATAAGAAATTATAATCTTTTGAAAGAAATGAAAGATAAAAAAACATGATATACCTTTAAGTATGTTTAAACCCCTATGGAATTATAATCAAACGGACGGCTTAATTCAATAATAATCTTTTCAGCTCGGAATAAGATCTCGGGATCGCAGGTTCGACAGGCAGTGAATTTAAAAACGCTCTTCCCCACCTGGTGTTAACAATGCGGCTGTCAAGTATGAGAACAATGCCGGTATCGTTCCTGTGTCTGATCAATCTGCCTATTCCCTGCCTGAATTTTAGTATCGTCTCAGGTACGGAATAACCCATGAACGAATCTTCGCCCCTTTTTTCAATATCCTCAGTTCTTGCCTGAATTACAGGTTCGGTAGGCACCGCGAAAGGCAGTTTTGTTATTATCAGAGTGTGAAGGGCATCTCCGGGAACGTCTATCCCCTCCCAGAAGCTGTCCGTACCTAAGAGAAAAGAATTCCTGACCGCCTTGAACTGCTTTATAAGATTAGTTCTGCTAGTATCCCTGTTCTGAACAGCTAAAAGCCTTTCCTTTTTTTCAAATACATCTTTAAGATCGCGATAAACAGAGTTCATCTGAGAGTAATTTGTGAAAAGAACCAGCGTGCCGTTATCGTGATCGAGACATAAATGTTTTAATATTTCTTTTACATCAGTTTCGTAAACAACAGACATTTTCGGATTGGCTATATAAGAAGGCGCGATCATTTTTAATTGCGATCTCAGATCGAAAGGTGTTCCCAGAAGCAGGTAATCCAGCCTGTCTTCGGTGTAAGAATCAAGACCGAGCTTTTTTGTCATGTATTTGAACCTGGATTCGATCGTCATTGTAGCGCTAGTAAAAATGATCGTCTTCATATTGTCATACAGATCGCTTTTTAAAATTGAGGCAACCTCGAGCGGAGCTGCGAAGAGACCGAGATTACTTTTATCTTCAGGTCCTGTAAGTTCGTACCAGAAAACGTAATTCTCGCGGCTGGAATTGATAAAAAATTCGAAAGAATCGCTTAATTCCTCAGCCTGATCGGCTACTGATTTGATCTCAGCCGAAAGATCATCGAAATCATGATTCTTTTCCGCTTCCATATTCATTATCACTTCAAGGCGTTTAAGAATGCCTGTCAGCTCTTCATAAAGAAAGCGAAGCACGGTTATATCATTATCTGATGTAAATACATCCGAAATATCCTGATACCTGTTCCTTATATTTAAAAATGAATTGTCGTTACCCTGCTTTGACAATATGCACCACGAAGCTGATTCGAATATCTTTTTCGTCTGATCGGCGGTATTTTTGCATTTTTCAAGAAGCTGATCATTAAGAGTCTTAATTGTCTGCCGGTCTGTTTTAAACCATTCCAGCCCTCTCTCTATCCTGACATTTACCCCGTGCTTATTGTTGTAGTTTATCCGCTGACTCAGATTTTTCATCTGAAAGTAATTATATTCGTACCCGAGGTATTTAGTGGCTGAATTTTCGACATTATGAGCCTCATCAATTACAAGATGACGGTAAGCTCCGAGAACAGCATTCTCTGAAGCCATATCGGAGAAAAGCAGCGAATGGTTTATTATGACAAGATCTGACTTAAAAGCGTTCTTTCTGATGTTCTGAAGATGACATTCATTATACATCGGACATTTCTTGCCTGAGCAGAAACCTTTATCGGAAACAAGCTTGTTCCACAGAAATCTGGAATAACCTATTTTGAACCCGTTATTCTCTTCAATGTCGCCCGTAAGTGTTTTTTCAGCCCAATAAATAAGAGGCATGAATTTTTCATACTCATCTTTCGAAAGGTGATCATCAGGTCTTTCAAGTATCCTTTCGTACCTGTTCCTGCAAAGATAATTATTCCTGCCTTTAAGTAGAACTGCTTTGAAAGATGATCTGAACATTTCGTGAAGCACGGGGAGATCCTTAAAAAATATCTGCTCCTGCAGATTCTTTGTGTTGGTTGAGATTATTACCCTCTCTTCGTTTAAAAGAGAGAAAATTATCGCAGGAACAAGATACGCGAAAGATTTTCCGACACCGGTGCCTGCTTCGGTCACGAGAATTTTTTCATTCTTAAAAGCTTCAGCACAACGTGCAGCCATGATATGCTGTTCTTCACGGTACTCGAAATTATCTATGGTCTGCTTTAAAACACCATCTGAGCCGAATATCTTATCAATAATATTTTCATCAGAAATAACTTTGAGTTTTTCTTCGTCCGGTTCTTCATTGCGTTCAAGAATATTCGAGAACGAATAAGGTTTTTCCTTCGCGTTCATCCTGCGGGAAAATGATGTGCGAAGATAATAATTCCCGAGATCGTGAAAAAAGCTGTTTATGTATTCTATTCCGGATCTTCCGGATACTTCTACAAGTTTTTTTACGGTTGAATCAGTCAGGCTGACAGCTTTTTCAATTATCTTTAAAAAAACATAACCGGTAGTCTCGCAGTCGTTAACAGCCCGGTGAAGATTGTCGGACCTGAGCCCGAAAAATTCAGCCAGGCTTGACAGTTTATGATTATGCACTTCTACAGGAAAAAAAATCTGACTAAGAAGAAGCGTGTCGTATAAAGCTCCTGAGGACGGCATCATTAGCTCGCCCGATCTCTTGATGTTCTCATTAATAAAACCAAGATCGAACTGAATATTATGAGCTACAAGAGGTGTAGTGCCTGTGTACTCAATAAAGTCGGGAAGAACTTCATTAATGTCGGGCTTTCCCTTTACATCTTCATTGCTTATGCCTGTAATAAGTGATATGTTCTCCGAGATTTTTATTCCGGGATCTATAAGATGAGAAAATCTTGATATGATCTCGCCGTTCCTATACTTTACAGCGGCGATCTCAATAATTTTATCGTAATGACAATCCGTGCCTGTTGTCTCAAGGTCGAATACTATGAATTCGTTTAGTTTCAGTTCTTTTAAATATTCTTTCATCGCTTCTATCTAAAATAAAAAGAGGAACATAAGTCCTCTTTTTATCTATTTAAATTAACATTTGGCGTGATCACGGTTTTATGTAACGCACATCGAGGTTCTTCGCTGCTAAAACTTCATCTAGTCTTCTTACCGGAGTAGTTGTTGGCGCATTATGAAGAAGATCGGGGTTTGTACGTGCTTCTTCTGCGATCTGTTTCATAATTTTTATGAAATGATCAAGAGTATCTTTGCTTTCTGTTTCTGTCGGCTCGATCATCATTGATTCATGAACAAGAAGCGGGAAATATATCGTAGGCGCATGAATTCCGAAATCAAGAAGTCTTTTAGCTATATCGAGAGTTTTTATTCCGTACATCGCAAAATTATCTCCGGAGAATACGACTTCGTGCATACAGTTCTGCTTATAAGGTAGATCGAATGTGTCTTCAAGCATTTTTTTAACATAATTAGCATTAATAATAGCGTTCTCGGACACTTTATGCAGCCCGTCGCACCCTAGGATCTTCATGTAAATATACGCTCTTACTATTACAAGGAAATTACCGTAGAATGAATGGACTTTCCCTATGCTTTCAGGCCTGTCGTAGCAAAGATAATATTTTCCGTTATCTTTACATACATGAGGAACTGGAAGGAATTTTTCAAGCTTTTTTACCACACCGATTGGTCCCGATCCGGGTCCGCCTCCGCCGTGAGGAGTTGAGAATGTTTTATGGAGATTATAATGCATTACATCGAATCCTAGTTCCGCAGGCCTTACAATTCCCAGAAGAGCGTTGAAGTTCGCTCCGTCCATATATAAAAGTCCGCCTTTGGAATGAACTATCTCTGCGATCTGTTTAATGTTCTGCTCGAACAATCCCAGAGTGTTCGGATTCGTGATCATAAAAGCGGCTGTTTCCTCATCAAAAGTGTTTCTTAATTCTTCTATGTCAACAAGACCGTTTTCAGTAGATTTTAACTCAACCACATCGTATCCGGCCATTACAATAGAAGCGGGATTAGTTCCATGAGCCGTGTCAGGAATAATTATCTTTTTTCTCGGATTTCCCTTAGATTCGTGATAGGCTCTTATAACTTTAAGTCCTGTCCATTCTCCGTGAGCACCGGCAACTGGCTGAAGAGTAACTTGGTCGAATCCTGATATCTCGCAAAGCATTTCAGCAAGGTCATGATATATCTCGAGAACTCCCTGAACGGTTTCATCAGGCTGGTAAGGATGAATTTCCGAAAAACCGTCGAGACCCGCAAGTTTTTCATTTATTTTCGGATTATATTTCATAGTGCAGCTACCGAGTGGGTAGAAACCTTTATCAACGTGGTGATTGTTGGTTGACATGTTAACATAATGCCTTACGATTTCAGGTTCGCTTACTTCAGCCAGACCTATAGGCTGGGTTCTCAAAAATTTTTTATCCGCATCTATTGTTTTAGACTGATCCCATGCCGGCATAGTGTATGCCTTCTTTCCTTCCTGGGATATTTCAAATATAAGTTTTTCCGCCATATATAACTCCGTTTAATTTTCGGCTTATAATAATAAGGAAGTTATTACAAAAAAACAAACTAAATCTATAAAATTTTATAGCAGAATTATAGATCGGAATCAATGCTTTTTATCCTGATCTTCATTCCGGATTCTATTTTCAGGCTATCAATTAGATCGGCGCATACTTCATCTTCCCGGATATTTTCATAATCCATCTCTATAAATTTGTTATCAAATTTATAGCCGCTGCTGTTTCGTGAAATTACAAATTTTCCTGTAAACTCCGGACCTTTCCCGGGGCTGACGTAGAACCTGTTGCCGAATTTTATAGATTCGTTCTTCCGGTTGATTCCGGAGATCATTATGTCTATGGACTCAACCTCGTTGAATACTTTTTTCTCGAAATCGGAGTTCAGATTAGAAACGAAAACGACTAGGTCGCAAAAATTCTTCAAAGAGTCAGTATATTCTATAATCTCTCTGATCGACCTGTTAAAGATTGTTACCTTGTCATTTCTCGTCATGTTTTGAGGGTCGATCATACCTGTTATACATATCTTTAGGTCCCGTTTTTTAAACTCAATAAAAGGAATACATCCTTCGATGTTCCACGCCGTCACGCATGATTTGAACTTGATATTATCCAGCAACTCAAGATCATTTTCGCCCGGTACATACACATCATATCCCAGAGAATCGAACAGCGCAAGAATTATGCGGTCGTCCTTTACGTCGTTACCCTGAGTAAAAATGTTGCCTGTACTGATATTGATTACCGAGTCTGAGTTTCCAACGCTGTCTTTTTTAAAAGTAATATGATTAAGAATACTCCCGTCCGGCAGCTTGGGACAATTACAGCTTTCATAATTTCCGTTAATATTCCCGGAATAGAAAATAATAGAAGTGTTTATTCCGGCGCAACCGTATGCCATAAAAAAAAGAAGCAGGATCAACCTGCTTCTTTTTTTTAATATCTGTTTATAACTACTCTCCAAAATCCTCTTCCTCGTCGAGAACGACTTCACCGTCGATCATTATATAAGGCGTAACCTCGATGATCAGGTTTGTAGTCTTCTTAGTTTTTACCTGATGCTGGAAAAGATATCCCAGATAAGGAATATCTCCTAAAAGCGGGAACTTATTAACAGAGTAAGTTTCATCTTCAAGAAGCATTCCGCCGATCCTGATCGTCTGTCCGTCTCTTACACGAACAGTTGATTCAGCTTTTCTAACTTTTGTCCATGGGATCTCTGAATTCGGTCCGACCCAGCCGTATATCGAAGAAACTTCAGCCTGAAGGTTTACCGTAATATCATTTTCTTCGTTTATTATCGGTTTTACTTTCAATTTAACGCCGACTTCTTCTTTCTGTACAGTCTGAGTAGAAGCTCCCTGCGATACTGTTGTTACTGTATAGGGAACGATATCTCCGATATGAACGTAAGCCGATTTGTTGTTAAGAGTAGCAATCTCAGGTTCCGCAAGAACTACAGCGTCCTGGTCACTGTTCTCAAAATCTAAACTCAACTGATACTCCTGGCCGATCACTCTATGCCAAACAGTATTGATGCCGCTTGTAGTTTCATGTTCATAATAAGGTGAAATAGCGAACGGATAATAATCGCCGGAATAATCACCACCGAGATTTCTTATAGGTTTCGATTCCGCGTCATAAGTAAAAGTATATCCGTCTGTTTCATCCCATTCCCAGGTACCCCAATCCTGATATGCTCCTTCTCTGATAGTAGTGGAATAGTTGCTTAATTTTCCCCAGTCAAGCCCATACCTTTCCTGAACATCGCTTCCGACTTCTTTTATCCTTGCTTTAAAAAGCACCTGCTGAAGAGGACGGTCGATCCTTATCAGAACTTTCTCTATCTCTTTTGAGACTTTCGGGCTTGCCTGGTATATCAGTCTGTTTCCCAGTTCGTCGATCTGAACCATTTTGGAAATGTCTGCAAGCATCGCCTTAGCTGTCTTAGCATCTGCATACTGGAGGTCGAAAACCGCGGTGTTCAGCCCGATCTCTCTGTCGATCTTTTTCTGTGTCGCGACGATGATCGAATTGTCAATGATCTGATAGCTAAGGTCCGTTGCTCTTACAACAAGGTCCAATGCATCTTTGATAGGGATCTCATTTAGAGTAAGAGTCACTTTCTTACCTATCGTTTCCTCGCTCTGCACAAGGTTAACGCCGGCTCTTTCCGCCAAAGCGTCAAGAACCTGAGCGACTGACTGATCGAGAGCAGTCAGAGATATCGGAGTCCTGAAATTGTCCGATGTCGTGTCATAAAGAAGTTTAGAACCGAAAACCAGCCCGGAAATACTGATCATCAGAATTAAAACAATACATCTCTTCATTTATACTACCTCCTAAATTTATTATATCAACAAACGATTATTTCTATCTTCCGCCTCTCGCCGGCCTTCTTCCTCCGGGCGTATCTGTTTTTTCAGATCCTGACTCTTTTTCTTCACCCGATGATGTGTCCATTAGTCCCCTGTTGAAAAGCGTCGCGTCTGAATTCGGTTTGAATCTGATGACATTTTTCTTATCTTCGCTATCAACGTATACAGCACGTTCATTTATAGCTATAACTTTGTTGCTGTATTCCTTACCTGGCTTTGTTTTTCCTGTAGGTTCGTTAGTCGATTCTATAACCTCTTTTAAGAAAGATTCGCCTACTGTTATCACATCCCCGACCTTAACTTCCTGAGTTCTTCCGTTTATGGAAAATTTAGCTTTCCCGTTAAAATAAAAAGAATAAGCAATTTTATCCCTGCCGTATAGTTTAAACGAACTGACCCATTTTGTTTTCTGAACAACCGTTTTCACAGAATCAGTCGATTCTGTTTCCTGAACTTGTTTTTTAATTTTTACAGATTTTAGATTGTAAATATCTTTTGAATTTATAGCAGCGGCCTGGACGAACTGTCTTATAAGCGAGTCTGCTATAACAACGCTGTCAACGCTTGATTTGTATTTTGTGATAAGTTCTTCTTTGCCCATTGAAGGGTCAATAGACACGACTTGAAATGCCAAAAAGACTATCGCCAGGAAAGAGACTACCATTACAATTATCTGATCTTTAGGAAATTTTTTCATTTTTTATAAATGCATCCGTTTTGTTTATAAATATTTTACGAACTCCAGCCTTGCTTTAAGATTAACAGGAACATTTACATTGTACTCGTCCTCATCTTTTGCAGCCCCAGCCCCGGCTTTAGAATCTGATTCCGGTTTACCTCTGAACATCTCTATCGAAACGATATTGATGACCTGCTCGCTCTGTTCGATCTCCTGAATAAGGTTCCTGATCTTTCCGTAGCTTGTTGACAAGCTTAAATTAATATAGAAACAGCTTGTACCTGATTTAAAATCGGTAACTTCGTCCAGCTCCTGGTTAATGTCGTTTCCCTGATATTCTATTCCTGCTTTCTGAAGCATAGTTTCAACATCTTTTATAAGATCTGCTATTACTTCTCCGTATGAAACCTTATTCTTGTCTTCTCTTTTATTATTCTCATATAATTTTTTAATGTTTTTTACGTTATGTTGAACTAAGCTGTCTTTAAAGAATTTCGCGCTAAGATCATCGCTTATATTTATTATCTTCTGTGTTTCTTCAATAGTATCGGAAAGGAAGAAAGATTTATAAAAAAAACCGCCCAGACACAAGATCAGGGGAACTGCTATATATATTATTTCTTTTTTCATAATTATTTTTCTTAAATTATAGTTTTAGTTCAGGAGCTTCACCGGCAGATTTAACCGCTTCTGGTTTTTTTGTTACGAAATCTCCTTTAAAGTCAAAAACCCAATACTGAAATTCGTCATAACTCTTTTTAATATCAGGTCCCCTTAGAAGATCTACTTGTTTTTTCTCGTCGATATATTTTAGCGACATAAGTTTTTCGTTTATATTAGTTTTAAGTGAATTCATCTTCGTCATCAGTTCAGATTTACTCGATGACGTTCTCGAAACGAATCTGATCTCAATGGCGACATCGTCAATTTTCAAATTATCGAGTATCAGTGACGAATCGAGCGAAGATTCTACAGCATTAAGAATTGAAGTGATATTTTTTCTCTTAACAGTAGAATTATAAATATTCTCGATATTTTTAAATTTAAAAAAGTCCTTCTCTCTGAATGCCGCGCTCTTTTCTGTTATTTTTTTCTGATAATTCAAAGCATCTTCATAATTTGATCCGATGCTTAAAGACTGCAGGAACAACACTATTAGAAGAAGAATAAGGCATGAAGTCGCTGATATAAATACAAGTTTTATGAACCTGTTTCTTTTCTTGATCTCCTGCTTTTCCAGATTTATCTTATTTAAAAAATTAAACTTGTACATATCGCTTTTTCTTTCCCGAATTTATTCGTATCTGAGCGCAAGACCTATTGCTACGTAGGCTATGCTTTCTTTTTCCTTTGCATATTCAAGTACGGTGCCGTCTCCGTTAAAAAATCCCGAAACGTCAAGCTTGTCGCACGGAATGTCCGTATTTTTATTAATGAATTGAGCGAACTTGCACATTTCCAGAGCTTTGCCGGTAATATATATTTTAGAAGGGATCTTATTCTGATTCTGCTGAGAATAGTACTGGAAAGTTTTCTGAAGTTCTCTAAGCAGCTGCATTCTGACATACTTCTTAACAGAATAATGCTGATTCAGATTTTCAGTTGTCTCGGCTTCAAAAGCGTTCGTTATATAGTCGTAAAAATTTCTTGTCCTTATCATTTCTTCTGTCTCGGCGATCGATATATCTCTGTTCTTCTGAAGCATCTTTTTGAAAGCGCTGAAGGTAAACTCTATATTTCTGATGTACAATTCCTCATTTCCGCTCGGAATTATCATTATGTGTGAGTAGTCATTATTAATATCTATTATGCATGAAACTGTCCCTTTTGGAGGCTTAACCGATTCGTTATAAAGATTAACTATCGCCATTTTATCAATATCAAGTATCTGACAATCAATTCCGGCGTTGTTAAAAATGTTGAGAGAGCTAAAGAACGTGCTGCTGTCTACGATAGAAGCAAGAACGTCGTGGTTCATGCCGTCCGAATTTAAAAGCAGATATTCATAGCGGCTCATAGCTTCATTAAAAGGCGACTTTATAAGTCTGGGAAGTTCTAATTCGATATTTTCAGGAGGGGTATTCTGCACATATAACTGTCTGAGAATAATATTAGGTCCGTTTAATGACGATACTATCATAGGGTCATTTTTCGGAACGGAAGCACGTGTGAATACTTTATCTATCGCTTCGATTTGTAGTCTTTTAATAACAAGTTCAGGATCTTCTTTGTCTTTAAGAAGGTTTTCTTCAGTTAACTGCGGAAGTTCGATAGGAATTACCTGAAGGTTAGTAAGTCTGTACTGTATCCCGTCAAAAACAGTCTGCGCAAAAGATACGTTTTCCTTTGTTACATGAATCGCGTTGATCTTCGAGGTTTTAACTCCTGAAGCTGCAGCAGCAGATTTCTTTTCGGAAAAAGCTCTTGGGGATTTCTCAATTATCTTCAGGTCTTCAATTCCTGAAGTTGTTCTTGATGGTTCCGGCGATTTCTGAACTTCGGAAAAAATATTCCTTCCCATACTTTTCGGAGAATTTTCTTTTTCGGAACCTGCAGAGCTTTTCATTTCTGACTTGCTCTTGAAAATATCAGCACCGCCTTCAGAAAATATATTCCTTCCTATGCTTTTACCTGTATCTTTTTTCGTTTCATCGGACATTTTATCTGATCCTGATCTTAAATCCGCTATTTATTGTCTACTTCGTTTGCCAGCTTGAAATAATCCTGAGAGCCCCATGAATCGGGAGCGTACTCAAAGATCGTTTTCATAAAGCTGGGAGCTTCTTTCAGATTTACATCTTCGCGTATGTACGTATTAAAGAGTTTCTCTTTAAAAAAGTCCTTGAGTATAGCAACAGTTTCAAGAGATATTTTTCTTTTTTCATTGTAATAAACAGGAAGAACTCCGAGAATATCCAGATTTTTGTTATAAGATTTGCTGACGCTGTCGATCATCCCGAGGATCTGGTTGGCCCCGATCTGAGAAAGAAAATCCATAGAGATAGGGATTATGACTTCATCACAATAAGTGAGAACGTTCACATTGATCAGGTTGATCGATGGTGCGCAGTCTAGGATTACGTAATCGACGCCTTCAAGATTGGAAAGATTTTTCTTTAGCTTATATTCTTTTCCCCATGCTTTTGTAAGTTTTACTTCCGTATCAACAAGATATTTACCGCCTGATGTTATTACATGAAGTTTTTCCCTGACTTTGACTATCGAAGCTCTTCTTTTCAGCAAAAGGTCGCATAAAGTTTTTTCCGGATTCACGTTGAAAACGATACCGATAGTATTTTGAGGATCACTGTCGATTAAAAGAACACTTCTGCCCATTAATGCAAGTCCGTGGGCAAGATTTATCGACGTCGTCGTCTTTCCGGTACCGCCTTTTGATGATAAAATCGCAATTTTACGCATAAACCAACCTATATCCTAGTATTATAACTTCAGATTGAATATAAAACTTTTCAATCTTTATTGTCAAGTTATTTTTTTGCTCACTTAACCTTATTTTTTCCTCCGGTTATAAATAACTGACTAAAATATGCAATATAACTTCAGCAATTACAACAAAAAAGTAAAAAAAATCTATTTATCATATTCCGTTTTGCACTTCGGACATACGATTTTTGTTGTTTTCTTTTTTATATCATACTGTTCTTCGAGAATTCCGTAACCGCATTTTTCGCATTTTCTGTCGATGGGTTTGTTCCATGAAGCATATCCGCATTTGGGAAAATTCGAACAGCCGTAAAACTTTTTACCTTTTTTAGTTGTCTTGTCTTTTATATATCCGTCACATCCGGGTTCGGGGCATTTAATGCTCACATGTTCCGTATGGATATAATTGCACTTCGGATAATTGTTGCAGGCAATGAACTTTCCGAATTTCCCGGTTCTTTCAACAAGTTTACCGGTCTTGCATTTCGGGCATACTCCAAGATCTTTCTGAGCCTGTTTCTCAGACGTATCGGGAGTTTGTTCTTCCGAAAGTGAGCTCGTATATTTACAGGCCGGAAAATTACTGCATGCAATAAATTTACCGTTTTTCCCCCATTTATATATCAAAGCGCCTTTTTTGCATTTGGGACATACTTCACCTACAGGCTGCTCCATTGTTTTTTTGATTTCAACCGTTTTTTTCAAAACCGAATCAAGGGTTTTTTCAAAAGGCTTGTAGAATTTATTTAATATCTCAAGCATCTCAACTTCGCCGTACTCGATCTTGTCCAGGCTAGCTTCCATTTTTTTTGTAAATTTGATATTGAATATCTCTCCGAAATTTTCTACGAGAATATCATTTACGAGATTTCCGAGTTCTGTGGAAATGAGTTTTTTCTCTTTTTTATCAATATATTTTTGATATATGAGTCTGTCAATAATTGTGGCGTATGTCGAGGGCCTTCCGATCTCCTGATCTTCGAGTTCTTTTGTAATGGATGCCTCGTTATATCTCGCCGGCGGTTTTGTGAAATGCTCTTCGGATTCGATATCGTTTAGATTCACCAGCATTCCCACATCGATGTTTTTCGGAAGTTTTGTTTCGTTTTCATCCTCGTCGTTGTCCATACCTACATCACTGTCCATAAAAACCTGCTGATAGCCTTTGAATATGTTCTTCCTTCCGGTTATACGGAATTTATACTTTTCACTCGATACGTCAATGACAGTCTGCTCGAATACCGCTTCCTTCATCTGGGTAGCAACGAATCTGGTCCATATCAGCTGATAAAGCCTGAACTGCTCTTTCGTAAGATAAGACTGAACCTTCTTAGGTTCGAAATTCACGTCAGTCGGCCTTATAGCCTCGTGGGCATCCTGAATGTTCTTCTTGGATTTAAATTTCCTGGCACTAATAGCTACGAAATCCACTCCGAATTTTTTACTTATAAAATCCCTGACTTCATCAACAGCTTCATTAGCGACCCTCATTGAATCAGTTCTCATGTAAGTGATGAGACCGACCGTACCCTTACTTCCTAGCTCAACCCCCTCATAAAGCTGCTGAGCTATCTGCATCGTTTTCTTTGATGAAAAACCAAGCTTGTTTACGCTCGACTGAAGAAGTGTCGAAGTAATGAATGGCGGCATCGGAGATTTTTTGATCTTCGTTTTATTTATATTCGTTACTGAATATTTCGATTTCTTTATGTCATGAATGATCTTTTCAGCTTCATCTTTGGTTTTAAGCTTAAAATCCTCTTCGTTTATCTTGAAAAGATCCGCGAAGAACTGCTCTTTTGCCGTTGAGAACTCGCCTCTTATAGTCCAGTACTCTTCGGGAATAAAATTATCCACTTCCTTATCACGTTCGCAGATTATCCTTAATGCGACAGACTGTACTCTTCCTGCGCTAAGTCCGTTAGATATCGCTTTCCATAAAACCGGACTTACTTTATATCCAACTATCCTGTCCATTATCCTTCGCGCCTGTTGCGCGTCGACAAGATTCATATCTATCGAGCTTTCGTTCTTGAGCCCGGTTTCAATTCCCTTTTTTGTGATCTCGTTGAATGTAACTCGCTTTATTCTCTGAGCGCAGTCTTTCAGTCTTCCGGCTATGTGCCATCCGATGGCCTCACCTTCACGGTCAGGGTCGGTAGCGATCAGGATCTTATCGCTTTCCTTAGCCATAGATTCGATCTTTTTTATTATCTTGCTTGCCTGACCTGCATTATCTATTACTTTATATGTAGGTTTAAAATCCTTTTCAATATCTACTCCGAACTCCTTTGCGGGCAGGTCGATTATATGCCCGTTGCTTGCTATTACTGTATAAGCGTTCCCTAAATATTTACTTACAGCCTTAACTTTTCCGGGAGATTCCAATATTACCAGATTTTTACTCATAATTCTTTCCTGATCCTTAAATTTATTCTATTCCGTGGCAGTTCTTATATTTCAGTCCGCTGCCGCAGGGACAAAGATCATTACGTCCGACCTTCTCCTGCGTGTTCCTGATGATTTTAGGTTTATTCTGTTCATTTGCCGTCTGAAGCCTGGCCAGCCTTTCATTTTCTTTTCTTTTGTTTTCCTCCTCGCTGTTGACAACGACGTCTATTCTGGCTTTAAAGATGAATTCGATTATCTCCTGATTTATTTTATAAAGCATTTCTTTGAAAGCTTCAAATGATCTGCGTTTGTATTCGACAAGCGGATCTTTCTGAGCGTGGACCATTAAAGAAAGACCGCTTTTAAGATCATCATCTTCTCTTAAATGCTCCTGCCAGTTGACGTCAATAAGCTTTACTATCGCTATCTTAGACAGAATATCCATCATTTTATCGCCAATATGCTTCCTTTTAGATTCAATCTTTTCTGATGCAAGCTTCATAAGATCGTCAAAAAGATTCTCCGGCTCATTCAGTTTGGATCTGTCGGGGGTATAAGTAATGAGCATGGTCTTGGACAGAATAGAATTCAGGTAATCCCAGTTCCAGTTGTCCGGTGATTTTTCGCCGGCACAGGCAGTATTTACGATCTCTCTTAAAAAATCCTCCAGAACTTCATTTACTTCCCTGATCATGCCTTCGTCAGGCTCGATTCCGTACTCACGTGCAAAAGATACCTGTTTTCCCTCGCTGATTGCGCCTTTAATGAGCGCGGCGCGTCTTCTTTTGTAGATTACATCCCTTTTCTTATTCATGACATCGTCATACTGTATGATGTGCTTTCTCATCGCGAAATTATGCATTTCAACACGCTTCTGCGCGCGTTCTATGGATTTAGTGATCCACGGATGTGCGATCGGCTCACCTTCATTCCGGCCGAATTTATCCATTATTCCAGAGATCCTTTCGGACCCGAAAATTCTCATGAGATTATCTTCCAGAGAGACATAGAATCTTGATGATCCCGGGTCACCCTGCCTTCCGGCCCTTCCTCTAAGCTGTCTGTCTATCCTTCGTGAATCATGCCTCTCGCAGCCTATTATTGCGAGACCGCCTTTTTCTTTTACTCCCTTGCCCAGTTTAATGTCAGTTCCTCTTCCGGCCATATTGGTAGCTATTGTTATAGTTCCCGATTCACCGGCATCTTTTATGATCTGAGCTTCTTTAGCATGGTTTTTCGCGTTAAGAAGGTTATGGGGTACTTTGCGCATTTCAAGGAGTTTATGCATTATTTGGCTAACGTCCACATCCGGAGTTCCGAGAAGAACCGGCCGGCCTTCATCACGAAGCTTGAGAACGTCACTTATAACCGCGTTGTATTTTTCCTTCTTGGTCATGTAAATGTAATCCTGCTGGTCGTCCCTTATCACAGGAACGTTAGTCGGTATTACAGTCACGACAAGATTATAAATTTCGAAAAATTCGTTCTCTTCGGTTATAGCGGTTCCGGTCATACCGCTCAGTTTTCTGTACATTCTGAAATAATTCTGATATGTGATCGATGCTACCGTCTGAGTGTCTTCGCCCACCCTTACGCCTTCTTTGGCTTCGATCGCCTGATGCATTCCGTTACTGAACCTGCTGTCGTATTTAAGTCGCCCTGTAGACTGGTCGACAATTATTACTCGTCCGTCCTGAACGACATAATCCACGTCCTTCTCGAACAGCGAGTATGCACGGAGAAGCTGATTTATAGTATGAATTTTGTCGCTTTTTTCTGCATAAGCCGCGTGAAGGTTCTCTTTTAAAGCTTCTTTTTCAGCGTCAGTATTATCAGAACTTTCGATCTTCTGAAGTTCAGTCGGAAGATCAGGAATTACGAACATATTCTTATCAGAATCGTTTTTCGTAAGAAGCTCATGCCCTTTCTTAAAAATATCGACCAGATTCGATCTTTCCTCTATTGTATAGTAAAGGTCCGCTGTCACCTGATCGAATATCTTATCCCTCAGATAATCATTTTCAAGTTTTGTAACATTTGTTTTCACTGACGGCAGATTAAGAAGTTTCATCAGCTTTTTATTCTTCGGGGATGCTTTCTGAGCTTTGAGAAGATATAAAAGAGCCTGTTTGTCATCGGTATTCTTCTCAATAGCTGTTTCAGCCTGGGTCAACCACTCATTTATCATTTTAGACTGTTCTTTGACAAGATCGAAAACAAGCGGTTTGAGATTATCGAACCGCTGATTGTTGCTTTTCGGAACAGCGCCGGATATTACAAGAGGCACTCTTGCTTCGTCGATAAGGATAGAATCCACCTCGTCGATCAGGCAGTAGTTGAACCCTCTCTGGACCATATCGTCAACATCGATCACCATATTGTCCCTCAGGTAATCGAATCCGAATTCATGATTTACACCGTAAACGACATCTTTTGCGTACTCAGCCTTCCTTTGAGCGTGATCTCTTAATTCCGAAGTTACTACTCCTACGCTTAAACCCAGATATTCAAGAACATATCCCATCCAGTCATGGTCCCTTTTCGCAAGGTAATCGTTAACTGTAACAATATGTACACCCTTGCCGGAAAGTGAATTCAGATAAGCCGGAAATAATGCCACAAGAGTTTTACCTTCGCCGGTAGCCATCTCAGCGATCTTACCTTCCGCAAGAACTATCGCGCCCATTAACTGAACGTCATAAGGGATCATTTTCCATTCCTGCATTCTTCCGTCTATCGTCCATGATCTGCCGACCATTCTTTTGCAGGCCTGTTTCACAAGTCCGAATGCCTCCGGAAGAATATCGTTTTCGGTTTCTCCCCCGACGATCCTATTTTTCAATTCCTGAGTCTTTTCTTTTATCTGAGAATCCGAGAAACTGTCATATTCATCGCACCGCTGGTTGATCATTTCGACCAGAGGCTTTAACCGTTTGACTTCCCTTTCCTGTTTCGTCCCGAAAAGTTTGTTTAGTATTAAAGAAAGCATTTTAACCTTTGATTTTATTATCTTCCGACCATCAGCCGTTCTCCAAGAAATTCATTCAGACCGGCTTTAACTATTTTTTTATAAACTGATTTTATATCGTATTCTTTTCTTTTCAACTCATATTCGTTCGATTCTGTATCCCATACCGCATAGCAGGCTTTGGGATTCCCGTCCCTGGGCTGCCCTATCGAACCTACGTTGAGTATCATTCTCTGATCGACTGACCTGAACATTTCCGGCCTGTGGGAATGACCGATAAAACAGGCGGCTTCTGTAAAATAATTAAAATGCTTCTCAGCGCTGTGCTGGGTGAGTATGTAACTCCAGTCTTCAGGAATTAATGGAGTTGAATGAACAAAAAGAAGATTATTATCGCTGATTTTTAAAGGCAGATTGAGCAGATACTCGTAATTTTCGTCCTTGATCATACGCCTTGTCCATTCTGTAGATTCCCGGGCGTAGGAATTGAAAAGCATCATATCGGTCTGATTGATTACAGCGCTGTCGTGATTGCCTATTACAACCTTGTCAGTTACGGATTTAACAAGATCTATACATTCATTCGGACTTGGACCGTATCCGACGATATCGCCAAGACAGTATACTTTATCTATCCCGTTGCCCTCAATATCCCTAAGTACAGCTTCAAGAGCCTCAAGATTGGAATGTATGTCTGAAATAACTGCCAGTTTCATTAGAATCCCTTAATTTAAGTTTTCTGATTTCCTTAATATGTCTTTCAGCCTGTTAAGAATTCCGTTTATAAAAATGTTGCTCTTCTCGGTACTGTATTTTTTCCCGAGCTCGATAGCTTCGTTGATTGTTACTTTCGGCGGAATTTCTGAAAAATATCTCAATTCTATGATCCCCATTCTCAGTATGATCTTATCAATTATCGATATTCTGCCGAAATCCCAGTTCTCGAGGTTTGATTTGATATCATCATCTATAGAGCTTAGATTTTCGTTGTAATATTTTATGCAGCTGCTGAAAAACTTCAGATTCTCGTTTTTTTCTTTCAGTATATCTGTTTCAGGCTGTTCATCCTCTTTGATCCTGTGTTTTTTATAAATTGACATCGATGCGGAAAGAAAGCCGTCTGCTACATTAGAGTTGTCCATGTCCTCGAACGTCATGGATATCTTTTCCTTTATCGTGGGCAGCTGAAATTCTATTACATCCCCGGGATCCAGCTTCGTGATCTTAACATTATCGAAGATCTCTTTCAATGTGTCTCTTATGTTTTCCAGCTTATCTTCTCTTTTAATTTCGATTACCGAATCAAGAAAAACCTTCGGGTCTTCCCCCGAGAAAGCTGTATCGGATCCCAAAAACTCTCTGCTGTAAAAATACATCAGAAGATTTTCTCTCGTGTTTCTTCTGTTTGATAGAAGCGTTCCTGTCATTTTTTCCCGGCTGTCTGATTTTTTTCTATTTCTTCCCTGGCCATTCTGTCGCACTCCTCGTTGTATTCGTTCCCGTTGTGGCCTTTTACCCATATCCATTCTGTTTTATGATACGAATTAAGCTTTAGTATCTCTTTCCATAATTCGCTGTTCTTAACATCTTTTTTTGAAGACGTTTTCCATCCGTTCTTCTGCCAGTTCTCTATCCATTTCGTAATTGAATCTACTACATATTTCGAATCGGTGTATATTTTTACTTCGCATTTTTCTTTCAGAGTTTTCATACCCTCCAGAACCGCCGTCATTTCCATGATGTTATTGGTTGTATCTTTTTTGAACCCTGAGATTTTTCTTAGGTTGTCTTTATACATCACGATAGATCCCCAACCTCCCGGTCCGGGATTTCCGCTGCAAGCTCCGTCAGTGTAAAGAGTCACCTGCTTCATTTTTCTGATAATACCCCTTTCTTGTTCAAAAGAAGTAAAAGTATAACATTCTTGACGAATTTGCAAAAAAAATTTTGAATATTTTATAATCAAAAAATTACGAAATTTCCCGAAACATTTAACTGCATTATTTTCTTGTTTTAAGTAGGATTATTATTTACTTTTGCTATTCAGTTGAAATTAGTCCGGAGACATATATGGAAGGCCTTTTTACCGCGATAGTAACCCCGTTCAAAAAAGACGGTAGGATAAATTACGAAAGCTTAAAAAGATTTTTAAAATTCCAATGCGAATCAGGAGTTGACGGTATCGTACCAGGAGGAACAACCGGCGAAAATCCGACTTTTACAGATGAGGAATTCAGAGACCTTTATTCGCTGGTTTGCGGATTTACAGAAGACACAAAGATAAAAGTCATCGCCGGATGCGGGAGCAACTCGACCGACAAATCAGTTTCTTTATGTAAGCTGGCAGCAGAAACTGGTTGCGACGCAGCCCTGGTCATAACTCCATATTATAATAAGCCTAATCAGGAAGGTTTATACAGACATTTTTCAACTGTAGCCGACAAATCGCCTCTACCTGTTGTAATGTATAATGTCCCTTCCAGAACAGGTGTTAATATGCTTCCCGAAACAGTAGAAAGGCTATCTTATCACGAAAATATTGTCGCATTAAAAGAAGCTTCAGCGTCCATATCTCAGGTTCAGAAGATCATCTTCGCTTCAGGCGACAGGCTGTCTGTACTTTCCGGAGAAGATGATCTCTCATATTCCGTTATGGCTCTCGGCGGTAAGGGTGTTATAAGCGTGGCATCAAATGTGATCCCTAAACAGATGAGTTCTCTTGTAAAAGCAATGCTCGAAAAAGACTATGAAAAAGGTCTTACTATGGCTAAATATACAAATGAGATCTGCCACGCGATGTTCATAGACACAAATCCGATCCCTGTCAAGGCCGCGCTGAACCTTATGGGATTCGATATTGGATCATTAAGGCTTCCTCTGGTCGATCTTGATGAAGTAAAAACTGCACAGCTGAAAAAGGTTCTGGAAAAATATAATCTTATCTGAATATAATGAAGATCCGCGAAGATATTTATACGTTAACTGTCGGAAGTCTTGAAGTAAACTGCGTTATAGCGGTTTGTCCTGAGACATTAAAGTCAGTAATTTTTGATCCGGGAGATGAATCAGAAAAAATATCAGAGTTTATTGACTCCAACGGATTTCTGCCTGTTATGATAATAAACACTCACTGCCATTACGATCATATAGGTGCCGTTAAAAAATTAAGAGAAAAATATAATATAAAATTTTTAGCACATCGGGACGAAAAACAATATGCTGAAGATCCTGAAAAAAATTACTCTGTGATGACTTCAATCTCTATAAGCATAACACCCGATATTCTTTTTTCGGATGGGGATATTTTTGAATTCGGCAGCATGCAGCTGAAAGTGATACACACTCCCGGTCATACTTTAGGAAGCTGCTGCTTTATAATAGATAACGTTCTCATATCGGGAGATACTCTATTTGCAGGATCAGTAGGAAGAACAGACCTTTACGGCGGAAGTAATGAGAGAATTTTGAGCTCAGTAAGAGAAAAACTTCTGATTCTTCCGGACAGTACAATAGTCATCCCCGGTCACGACAGGATCACCAGTATAGGTCAGGAAAAGCTGTTCAATCCTTATTTCTGAAATTACCCATCAGTGTTTTACTGCAATACACGATATCTCTACAAGTGCGCCTATCGGCAAAGCGCTAGATTCGAATGTCTGCCTTGCCGGTGAATCATTCGGAAAATATCTCGAATATATTTCATTAAAAATATTGAATTTTCCAAGATCGGTCAGCATACATGTGCAGAACATTACGTCTCCGGTATTATAACCCGCATCCTGAAGGATAGATCCTATGTTTTTTAACACCTGCTCGGTCTGCTCTGCTATACCACCCTCAACCATCACGTTATCATCCGGACGTAATCCCACCTGACCGCTGACAAAAAGCATACCGTTTAACTCTACAGCCTGATTGTACGGCCCGACCGCTTTTGGAGCATGCGGAGTCTTAATGATATTTTTCATGATCCCTCCTTTACATCATATTCTCTTATTATAAAAACCAGATAATCTCCGAGATATTTAAAACCGTATTTTTCATATAATCTTATGGCTTTAATATTGTCTTTATGGACTTCTAGTTTGATCTGAAGCCCGTTACTTCTGCTGAAATCTAAAGATGTTTCTAAAAGTTTCCGGGAAAGTCCTGTCCCGCGGTATTCTTGTCTTATACCGAAATGATGAAGATAATTTCTACGGCTGTCAGTCGTGATCCATGAAGAACCGACTATTTTTCCGATCCTGTTCTTTACTACGAACAGCTGTCCGCCTGCTTTGATCGTATTTCTTATGATCTGATCGGTATCACCTCTTTTTGCTCCTCCAAGATTTACATCCTGCCACAAAGAAATAAGGCCATCAAAATCGCTTTTTTCATATTGCGATATAACTATATCTTTTAATTTATCCATTTAAGCCTCCAGAATATTTATAACAGCTTATTTTCAATGACTTTTTTTATCTCCTCTATCTGCCATATTGGTGTTGAAGCACTTCCCGACACGCCGATAATATCATTTTCTTTAAACCAAGAAAAATCGATCTCCGTTTTATTTTCGATAAGGTATGACCGCTTATTGAATTTGCTGAATTTATCGAACATTACTTTTGTGTTCGAACTGTTTTTTCCTCCGATAAATATTATCACATCGTACTTTTTTGCGAATTCTATAAGCTCTTTTTCTCTTTTTTCAACGAACTGACAGATGGTATTGGCTACCTTTATATTCTTGATTCTCTTTTCAAGAAGTTCTATCATTTTTTTGAATTTTTCTGTTGAAACGGTAGTCTGCGCAATAAGAAGCGATTTTTTTTCAGTATCGATCTTATCTATATCTTTTTCATCTGTTATGCAAATGCCTTTATTATCGCAATATCCCAAAAGCCCCTGCACTTCGGGATGATGCTGCTTCCCTACGATTATGATTTGATACCCGTGAGCAAAGTGTTCTTCTATTATTTTTTGTGAACCTGACACTTTCGGACAGGTGGCGTTAACTACCGAATTGTGATTTTTTTCTGCAAGCTCTATTGTATTTTTCGCTACGCCGTGAGTACGTATGAAAAGTACGCTGTTTTCAATTTTTCCTACTTTTTCTTCAACTTTTAATCCGCATTCAATAAGCCTTTCCATCTCAAGCCTGTTGTGCAGAAGTTCGCCGTTTACGTATATGTTCGAATTGCCGCTTTTGCCGATCTCCTTTTCTATCATTTTGATGGCTCTTTTAACTCCTCCGCAGACTCCGGACTTTTTATCAATTACTACTTTTATATTCATATTTTTTTCCTGATATAGCCGATTATTAGTGCAGCCTGCTGAGGTATTGTCAGCAATGAAGTGTCGATCAGTATTGCATCTTCAGCCGGCTTTAAAGGCGAATCCGATCTCGAACTGTCCCTATTATCTCTTCTCTCTATATCGTCTTTTACGTCTTCGAAAGTAGTAACTATTCCCTTTCCGGTCAGTTCTTTCAGCCTTCGTTCTGCCCTTATATCAATGTCAGCGACCATAAAGAATTTAAGATCTGCATCCGGGAAAACTACTGTGCCTATGTCGCGCCCGTCAAGGATTACATTGCCGTTTCTGCCCATTCTTCTCTGAAGTTCTACAAGCTTTCTTCTTACTTCGCTGATCTCGCAAACTTCAGTAACCCCTTTTGAGATCTCCGGGGTTCTGATATCTACTGATACGTCCTTACCATCAAGAATTGTGTTCGTATCTTTCGTTACCTGGTTTATAATCTGCTCAATAACTGTCGAATCTAGAAGCTCGATTATTCTTTCTCTGTCAGAATAAGCAATACCCGAATTTTTTACTTTTAAGGTCATTGCTCTGTACATTGCGCCTGTATCTATATATAAGAAACCCGCTTCGTTCCCTACAAGTTTCGCGGTTGTGGACTTACCGGATCCGGCCGGTCCGTCTATAGCTATTATCATTTTGCAGCTCTTATTTAATTTTTTCTTTTAATATCTGATTTATATACCACTGTATTATGACTGAATTTCTGTTCTCTCCGCTCCTGTCGATTTTTATGCCGGAATTCAACAGGGCCGCAGTCATTTCATCGGTCACACCGATATTGTAATAAATATCGTTCTTTTTTTTGAATTTTTCTCTATAAAAATTTATTATTTTTTCATGCAGAATCTTTTTGAGCCTGTTCTTTTTTTCTTGAATTTCCAGCGCTGCAGGCGAAGGATTAGTTTCATTCTCAAAATTAAGTTCGTAATCCTTAAAGAATCTTTGTTTTAAAACCTTATCGTAAAGTATTTTCCCGTATTTCAGATCGGGATGAACTTTTACAAAAAAATCAATCAGTCTGGAGTCCATAAGAGGAAGTCTGTACTCATATCCGAAGAACTCATATATCCTGTTAGAATTAAGTATGAATTTCGCCTGCCTTTCCTTCAGATCCCAGTCTTCAAAATCCAGATATGTGAAATTGCCCTTATCCTCTAGTGTTCCACGTACTGATTTTTCCAGAATTTGTCTATCGGTATCATCTATGTGCTTGTTTGAGTAATGCTTTTGAAATATCTCGCCTATAATTTCATCTTCTGATCTCGAAGCAATGATATTTTTGTTCAGATGGCTTCCGGCGAAAAAATCTCCCGAATGCCCCGGAATGAATACAGCATCTTCCGGAATTATTTTTTTGAGTTCTTGGAGCGCGAAATATTCCTGAAGATAGAACATTGATGAATAATTCGATGCTGAAGGATAATATCTGTTGAATTCTTCTGAGTTTAAAAAACCCTTTACTGTTTCATTTGTATATTCCATATAATGCCATTTGAACCCTAATTTTTCCGCGGATCTTTCCGATAAATCCAGTTCGGGATTGTTCTTCCTGCCGTAAGTGAAAGTTATGGCGCTGTTAAAACCATGCTGTTTTAACAGGACTGCGATCAGCCTTGAATCAAATCCGCTGCTTAAGGGAACAACGGGTGTTCTGCCTTTTAATGATGCTGCCAGATCGTCCCCGATATCATTGATTATTCTAAACAGTTCGTCTTCTAGAATACTCTCATCATTAACAAGTTCTTCTGAATTATATCTATGATAAACTTTTTTTATAACCTCTTCCTGAGTAGCTATAAAATATTCGCCCGCCCGCACCTGCTTTATATCACCGTATAAAGTGTTCTCACCTGTAACGTATCCCGCATGAAGAAAGATATTTACGGCTTCCTGATCTATTACCGATCCCGCATCCTTTAAAACAAGAGAGTCGTCTGAAATTTTTATCTCATTTCCTTTTATCTTATAAAAAATCGGGAACGATCGCGTCCTGTCTGAAACTATCAGCGTTTTTCCGTTTTTCTGAATTATAAACGAATAAATTCCGTTTAAATTTCTAAAAAATTCGTCAAGGCAAGACAGATCCGCGATTCCGGTCTCAAGATGATCTTGAGCTTCCTTGTCTGTAAGATAATGACCGTTATGCAGAATATAGCCTTTGAAATATCTTCCGACGGATCTATACCAGCAAAATCCGCGGTCATTTGAAAGATCGATCTTTATAGTATACATTCAATCACCGCTCTGCTTAGGATTATAGGAAGCATGATTAAAGTAAGGCGTTTCAGAGTAAATTTAATCACATCCGTCCTGTCTCCGCCGGCTATTGAGACAATATAAAATGACAGGTATAACCAGTAAATAAACCCGGATGCGCCGAAAAGAAATACGGCAGTAAAAGCGCTTTTAAAGATCAGCCCGCCTATCAGAAACGATGCGATCCTGATCATAAGCAGCCAGAAATTCAGTTTCAGGCTTATCTTTTGTTTTTCAAGCGTCGCGAAAATTATCGATACGGGAGATGACGCGAATACCATAAGCATCCATGGAGCAAGAACTGATGCATATAAGCCTGATACACCCCATTTGCTCCCTAGAAAATATGAGAAGATGTAATCACCGTAGGCTGAAATTATCGAAAGAGGTACTATTCCTATTATAAATAATTTTTTATAGATTTCTTCTGTTATCCCTGAAATATCCTTGTCTTTTTTCTTCATATCCGAAGCTTTAGTGTAGTAAACCTGCGATATAGACGAACCGAGCATAGAAAGCGGCATGTTGATGAATTTCTGCGGTATGGAATAAAATCCCGCTGCCGCTGAACCGAACATATTTGTAAGAAATATCACAGGCACGTTAGATGAAAGATTATTCATAAACTCGCTTGGCATAAAATATTTCGGAAAATCTTTGTATTTTATCAGATTTTCTTTGATCGACTTTAAATTTATTTCTTTTCTGTGTTTAGAAAAGTTTTTGATAAAATTCTTAGATTGGACTATTGTTCCGATAAAATATCCTGCAACAGAACCGGACACGAGGCCTGTATAATTTCTAGTTATTAAGCTTCCGTTAACAAGCTGGATAGCGGATGATGTAACTGACCTTGTAATATTTCCCTGAGCTGTCGTATTGAATCTGCCTTTTCTGTTGTTCCAGTAATTCATGATCCTGTAGCATCCCATGCATATGGCCATGATCAAGATCAATATCACATAGCCGTAATTTTTATCAGCGATTCCTGCACTTGAAAGAACCACATCTAAATAAATAGGCATAAATATCAGGGCAGAAAGAAATATTATAATTCCCGTTAAGATGGAACCTGATGCTGTTTCAAGAGCGTCTTTGTCATCTTTCTGCAGAACTATAGCGAACTCGTAATTACCTGTCATGATGATAGACAGTAATCCGCTCAGGCTTAAGAAATAAGCCCAGAATCCGAAATCTTCCGGAGAATAGATCCTCGTCAGGAACGGCAGAATAATAAACGGTATAAGCTGGGCTATAAATGAAGCCCCAAATAGCTTTCCGGTGTTTTTCAAAAACTTTTTATCGATCGCGGATTCGTTAGCCATTGATTTTTCCTACGGCATCAAATAAGGCATCTTCCCATTTTCTTATGTTTAAACCGAAATCTGAAACTATCTTCGAATTATCCATAGCGCTGTTTACCGGTCGTTTCGCTTTCAAATTAAGAACTGAAGAATGAATAGGCAGAACTTCAGTTTTAAGTCCTGAGAATTCAATTATCTTTTTTGCGTATTCGAAGCGTGACACACTTCCTGAATTACAGAAATGATAAATTCCGGTTTCAAAGCTGTCCTTTTTAATAATGATCCCGCAAATCTCAAAAAGAGCCTGAGCAAGATCAAATGCATAAGTCGGAGAACCTGCTTCATTGTCAACGACTTTTATCTGATCTGAAGCTTTTGCCCGATTGATGATTTTTTTGAGAAACGTTTCGTGAGTATGCGAATATAGCCATGAAGTCCTTATAATAAGATTGTTTTTTGAAAATTTCAAAACGGCTTTTTCGCCTTCAAGCTTGCTTTTTCCGTAAACGGACACAGGATCAGGTTTATCATTTTCATTATAAGAACCTTCCTTCAACCCGCTGAAAACAAAATCAGTAGAAATATGTATCAGCTTCAAACTGTAATTATACGAGGCTTCAGCAAGGTTCGCTGCGCCCTGATAATTTATCAGATATGCTTTCTCAGGCTCGGATTCGGCTTTTTCTACATCTGTATATGCCGCGCAGTTGATTATAACAGTTCTTTCGTCTTTAAATTTTTCTAAGAAAGAGCAGGTTTTTTCAGTATCAGTAATGTCAAGTTCATTTTTTGACAGAAAAAAAGTCTTAAACGAGCTGCCGTTTTTCAAAACGGCTCTTAAAGCAGTACCGAGCTGGCCGCCTGAACCTGTAACGATCAGATTCATTTATTCACCGTATCTAAAGTTGTTCTCAGCTTCAGAAAAAAGCGGGAATGAAAGATCCCTTGCGGTTATGATAAGTTCTTTCTCATCAAGTTTCCAATCTATTTTAAGATCAGGATCGTTGAATCTGATCCCCCTTTCATTTTCGGGTGAATAATAATTACCTACTTTGTAAAGAATAATCGTTTCGTCTTCAAGTGATACGAATCCGTGGGCAAAACCTTCGGGTATGAAGATCAGCCTACCTGATCCGCCGGTTAATTCTACTGAAAAATGTCTGCCGTATGTCGGTGAAGTCTTTCTTATATCTACTGCGACATCGAGTATCCTGCCGGATAGAACGGTCAGAAATTTCGCCTGTCCGAAAGGTTTAAGCTGGTAATGAAGACCTCTCAATACACCTTTTTTCGACTTCGAGATGTTGTCCTGAACCATTACCTCTTTTATTCCTGCGTCACTCATTTTCTGACTGTTGAAAGATTCAAAAAAATATCCCCTGCTGTCGGTAAAAAGCTTCGGTTCAATTATCCTAAGCCCTTCCAGCTCTGTATCAGTGATTTTAAAAGTCATTTACTATTCCTCTTAAAAAATATCTTTCAGATAATTCTTGAACACCATATTCAACTCAAGCCTGAATGTATTGTTCGAATATACCTGGTCCTTTTTGGCAGGTTTAACTTTTTTATTATAGTAATCAGTATAACTTTCATAATTGTTAGTTTCATTATCATCAGAATTATCGCCTGCGTATTCATCTGTCCATGTTTTATATTTAGTTCTATCAACCCACGAATTATAAGCCGGCAGGTTGTGATTATAATTTATAATGTCAGTATGGGAATAATAAAAGTTCGCAGTTAAATATTTATTATACCTGTAGCTGACTTCTGCGTAATATAGATTACTTTTTTCGACCGTTCCTCTCAGAAACACTTTATTCTCAAGCTTGTAATTATTAGGCTGATCCCATTCACCCCATCTGGGTTCGCCTTTGTTTATCCTGTTATAACCGGCGATAACATTCAGATTGTGATCGAACAGATATCCGAGCTTATAATTTAAGGTCTCAGTGTCCCCTCCTCCGGGCATTGAAAGATAATAGTCGAGATTCATATACCTGTTTATGTGATATTTATGCCCGTAAACGTAAGGCTCAACACGTGCGTATTCAAAATTAAATGAAAGCCCGTCTACGGTTAAAAAATCCGAATTATAAAACCCGCCTGAAACAGCCCATTTGTTCATATAATTCTTTGTCCAGCTCTCCGTAAAAGTCTCGTCATCGAAAAGAAGCTCACCGTAAACCGAATAATTTTTTAACGGCTGATATGAAACATCAAAGCTGATGAGCGAATTATCGTGGTCTCCGTAATAATGACCCATCCAGAAAAGAGGCAGAACAGGTACCAAATATCCCATTTCAATAGTTCTGTCGCCGGAGATCACCATTTCATTTACACCGAAACTTAGATTGTTTAATGCTTTCCATTCAAGCCTGTGGGCGGACAGATATTTTTCTCTCTTGATATAATCTGCTCTTGAGGTTGTATCTGAATTCGTTACAGCATAATACGGGATGTCCGTTTCATATCTTGTCTGAGAATCAGCAAGAAGAGAACCTGTAAGGGTTGTAAACTTCAGCTTTTCACCTGAAATAGAAAACATAAAATTCTCGTAATATGCTTTCTGCGGAGTTAAAGTAAGCGAGTTCATCATTCCAGATCCCATAGCTACCGGATATTTTCCGATAGAGAACATTATATCCTTCCCCGAAATAAGTAAAGCTGTCTCGGTATGATCTTCGCTTGAAAAATCAGCCTCTCCTCCGGAGGGAACCAGAACGAGGGTCTCATATTCGTCACGCATATGTTTTTTATAATCATGCTTTATCATCACTCCTGAATTAGTATGCAAAGATAGAAATTCCTTATATCCGAAATAAGCTACGATCCCTCCGTCGGTTATATGCTGAGAAATGTCGTCAAAACGATAATAATTATCTGTAAATGGTTTTCTTAAATAAAGAGGTTTATTTATTGCGTTCTGTGAAGTGTATGATTGATTCCAGTATGCATCGAACCATCCCAGAATATTCTCCGATTCCGATTTGCCGAACCTTTTATCCTTATCAATATATTCTTCTTCGAATCTTCTTATAAAATTCTTCGTTTTCGTATCAGGCTCAGACAATTCAGTCAGTTTTTTATAAATTTCATCGCTCCTGTACGGTTTTGACCCTGTAAAAGGAATGTTTATTTTACCTGAAACATTTAAATAATCCAGATAATCATAAGTGATCTTATCTGTCATCGGGATCAAAATGGGAGCCGAGGCCAATATATATCCGGCCGATATTAAAACTATCAGCGAAATTAACTTTTTCATTTTCCCTCCGTTTTTTCTGAAAAAAATCTTTTATCGATAATTTTTATTGCCATGGATCCGGTAATGATCGTATAAAGCAGATTAACCGCCCTGTCGATTAATGAAGCTACTACACCGAGAGAGGCATCACCGAACAGAATGTAAGATACTCCCGCAATAAATCCTTCTTTTACTCCCAGTCCCCCGGGTGTGAAAGAAAGAAAGAACGACAGATTCGCGATCACTCCTATCATAAATGCGTGATACAATGATATTTCATGTCCGGCGATATCGAAAGAAATGTACATTCTTAATGAAAATAAAATGATCCCGCCGAGAATTACAAGAGCAGAATAAAACAGATTCATTTTATTCTCATTTATCAGCTTTCTGTTTCTTATGAACATCAGAAAATAACGCGATAGAACATTATCTCTGTTTTTACTGGCTAAATAAACAGCTGCCGCAAGTCCTGTCATAACGCATGCAGCCGCTAGGAGCAGGAAATTAAAATTTATCTTACTGTAAAAAACAAGCATTTTGTCATCGAATATAAAAAGAAAAGAAAGAAGGACAGATATCAAAGCAACCAGCATGTAAATAAGAACTGTTGTGAAAACGAAAAGATTGACAGGTACATTTTTTTTGACTTTCAAAAAAGTTCCCAGGCTGATCATTCCGGCTCTTGCAGGCAGATAATTCATAAGATTGCCTGCAAGACACAATAACGCGATGTTCGATCTGCTTTCAAAAACCTTCATCATCCTGAACTGATAATCGACGGCATAAAATGTGTTCGCATAAGACAATAGCAGAATAGCGGAAAGAAGAAGGAAGTCGGGAGCTGTGATTTTAGAAATAACTGAAAAATCAAAATCCGTTCTGAAAACAAAGATTATCAGAAGGATCACGAGAATTGTATAAATAAAAGCTTTTTTCATATCTCATCTATTCATTTTCTACGAAAATACAGCAAAGCAATTTAACTAAATTATGACAGACTTTCAATAATCATCTTAATCTAAAATAAAAAATATTCATGTTATTTTAATAAACTGAAGATTTCTCGGAAGCGTATTTGCCATGTATGGTTTTTAAGACATTTCTGTCTGAATTTATCAGCGATCTGTTCTCTTTCAGTTTCGTGCGAGAGATAATAATTGATCTTCGAAATTAATTCTTCATTATTGCGGTAAAACACTATTTCTTCATTCTCTTTAAATATTTCTGCGAGTAACGGATTATGGCTCGTTAGATAGAATACTCCGCACAAACCTGCTTCAAAATCACGGGCTTTTAAAGTCGTGATCTTTAATCCCGATACTTCGCTGAATCCCAAAGTTATTTTACTGCGGTTAAAGATTTCAACTATTTGCCCGGTATTTATACTTCCATTCGGAAAACCGGGACCGTACGCATGAACATTAATACCTTTCTCAGTAAGATACTTTATTGACTCTCCCCTGCTGCCGTAATTTCTGCCGACGAATGAAACATCTATATCTTTTTTCAAATCAAGTTTTTGATAAACATCTTCATTCGCAGCCAGAGGAAGATAAATACAGAACGCTTTCTGATTATAATAATCAGGCAGCCGTTCTTTTACGCTCGTAACATTTACAGTTATGTACTGACAGATATCGTTAACGCCGGCGTACCCTCCCGGTATAGGATATGATTTAAAACCTATTGTATCGTCAAAAGAAAGATTTACAGTCGGTATTTTAAGTTTCTTTATCTCATTCAATGTTTTCGGACTGATTATCAAAGCTGAGACATAGAAAAATATCATGTCTATTTTCTTTTCCGAAATAAGCTTATTCACATATTCGAGTAGCTCTTTGTTAAATTTCTGTCTTTTATATATTATCCAGCTCAGCGAGTAATAATTTATGTGATTCATTGGATACTCGATCACATTCCCGAATTTTTTAAGTGCAGGCAGGAAATTAGGATCTTCCCAGTTCGTATTCTTATAGACTTTAAGGATATTGATCGGCCTGTTATCAGGCAGCTTTACAAAATTATTCTGCTTCAGACTCTCAAAATCTAAACCGTCTTCCGACTTTATGAATTTAATAGTATTTCTGAAATAAAGATCGACTATCTTTTTTACTAATCGCTTAAGCATATAATTACTTTATCAGCAACATTTTTTTCTGTGCAGAAAATTCCTTGGATCTGATCAGATATATATACACGCCGGAAGATAGATCATCAGCTTTAAATTTGACTTCATGAACTCCCGCTTCCATTTTAGAATTCACAAGCTGGATAAGTTTATCACCTTTAAGATTATATACTGAAAGTTCGATATTCTGCTCTTTCGGTAAAGTAAATTCGATAGTTGTTTCCGGATTGAACGGATTGGGGTAATTTTGCGACAGAACGAATTGAGACGGAATTTCAGAATCAATCGAACTGGGAATATCAGACTCCAAAGCACCGACATCAATTGTAGTACCGAATATTCTGTCATTATTCATGAGATCGAATTGCTCAACAGGAACCAGAGAAGTAAAATCCAGCGTTCCCGCATCTATGCAGGGTGAGCCTGCTGCAAGATTGTAATCCAGACCGTTACCGTTATTTACGTATCCCGGATCTTCGTCAAAATTGTTCACCCATGCTCCGGTAAAAGTGTACTCGGGATACTTGAACCCGAAATTTTCTTTTCCGCCTTCAATATTATTATGATAGAAATTCGGGTCCGATTCGTCATCATCGAAAAATATCTGCTGCTCAACAGCCGCTGCCTGATTTCCTCTTATAATATTATTGTGGAAATCCGGGCACGATAGTTTAAACCATAAAGCTCCGCCTTCCCTGGCGGAATTGGTCTTAATTGTGTTGTTAATCAGTTTCGCGTAGGAATCATAAAAGAAGATCGCTCCTCCCGAACCGTGTCCCGATTCTGGATAAATATAATTATCATATATAAGATTGTTCATTATTATAGGATCGGAAGAATGAATGTACATTGCTGTTCCTTCAGCAAGATTTCCGTTCGATTCTATCCAGTTTCCGTTGATTATATTATTTTTTATGAAAGGTGATGAATCGAAAACGCATCTTATAGCTGCTCCTGCGCAATAATTTTCACCGATGAGCCAGTTATTCTCAAAAACATTTCCGTCTATTGTCGGAGCGCTATAGAACATGCAGTTTATCGTTCCGTAACCCGAACCGGTTTCATATCCTGCTCTGTTGTATGTAAAGGTATTATCAAGTATATTCGGGCCGGCATTGTTATTGCAGTTTATCGCTGAACCGGCTGAAGCCCTGTTATTTGTAAAAAGATTATTGAATATATCGATTTTTGAATAATTTTCAACAGAAATACCCCCGCCGTAACACTCTGAACCTGATAAGTTAGCATTTCCGTTTTTTATAGTACAATATCCGATCAAGGATTTCGGATTACCGTCGGGAGTATTTATGAATCTTATACCCATCCATCCTGTTTCGGCATCTGCAGCCCTAAATATTATACTGTCATTTTCCATTCCCACAGCTTCAAGACATCCCTGAACATTTATCCTGTAGTGTCCCTGGAATATTATCTCACACCCGGCCTCTATAGAAAGTACTTCCTTATCCGGAATTGTGATATCACCGCAGACATAGTAAGGAGAATTGCTTTTGGGCCATATTCCGTAAACATAAGGTCCGTAAATATAAGACCCGTCCTCGAAAGTTATTACCTTAATAGTGTTTCCGTTACCACTCGTTCCCTGTTCGTTGTAAGCTCTGGATCTGTAATAATACATTTTCTCTGATTCTATACCGGTGACAATACAGTTAGTAACATTACCTACGTCTTTATTCTGAAAATCAGATACGTAATCCGTGAATGTGCTGTCCGAAGCTACATCAAGAAAATAGCCGTCGGCTGAATCAGACGGTTTCCAGTTAGCCTGAAACTGACTGCCGTTTACATTCGTTGCGGCAATGCAGACCGGCGGATCGGGAACTGTCGGTATTAAAGCAAGATCGTTCCTGTAAAGTTTTGCAATAAACTGTCCGGAAGCTGTTCCGCCTGTCAGAATAAAATCTTTGTCTCCGTCCTTATCGTAATCCCCAAATATAGACCATCCCCACCTTGTCCCTGTAAAAGCAGCAGGCAGTTCTGAAAAAATACCGTTGTTATTTACATATAATTTACAATAGAATCCGACTGCCGAATATCCGTTCATGAGAGCATCAAGATCGCCGTCGTTATCGCAGTCTCCCCACGTTACACAGCCGCCATACATTTTGGTCATTCCGGTACTCAGACATACGAAAGAGCCGTTATCGTTTCTATAAACATCTGTAATAACTTCAGATCCGCTCCATCCGGATAGCAGTACGTCAAGATCACCGTCGCCGTCATAATCTCCCCAATCGACAGGTCCCGATTCAACAGCAGGTAACGAACTGCTTAATAAAGTGAATGATCCGCCGTTATTTTTGTATATGTTCGATATTCTTCCTGAACCTGTGTTGCCCGTTAACAAGAGATCCATGTAGCCGTCGTTGTCAAAATCGTCCCAGTCCGACCAAGAATATATTAGTCCAGGAAAACTTATGTCGGAATTAATAAAAGTGCCGGAATCATTTCTGTACAATCTTGAAATGTTCTGAGATTTGTCGGTACCGGTTAAAAATACATCAAGATCGCCGTCGTTATCATAATCGACCCAGTTGCTGAAACCGTGTAGAATTCCGGGCAATCCGGCATTGATATCTGAAAAAATACCATTAGTATTCCTATATATTTTGGCTTCAGAATAAGATCCGTTCCAACCCGAAATCAGAATGTCAAGATCCCCGTCATTGTCATAATCGCCCCATCCTACAGCGCCGTATCCCACTCTTATCAGACCGGCATTTATCGAAGTAAAAAAACCGTTATCATTTCTGTAAATATCTGTTTTGAAATCACCGGAAATGAGAATATCGATATCGTCATCATTGTCGAAATCACCCCATGCCGCGCTGCTTCTGTTGACACCGGTAAATCCTGCATTGATTTCTGTAAAGCTCTGGCTTAAGAGAATGCCGGATAGAACTAGAAGACTTAAAATTGCACTTTTCATAATAAACTCCTCTTAACTTTTTTTGCCGTCAATTCTCAATATTATATAACTGAAGTTATAATATGAATAAACCTAATTAAAAGCAATTAAAATAAGCAGAATTTTTATTGATTCTTTTTAAAACTAGCAATTACCCGTTTAAAAAGCTTCTCAAGCGTACCTATGTAAAACAGGATCGAAAGGATCGGTACCGTTTTTAGAACAATAAAAAAATCCTTTATATTCTCCGCAAGATAAACCGATAGGATAATAATTAAAAAAAATAAAAATACCAATAGCGCAAAAATGTTTTTTATTAAAAATATAAGAACCAAAACATTAAATAATGCATATAGAACCGAGTATCTGTTTACAAAACTTAGATAATGATCCGCCCATATCCTGCCTCTGTGATGGATCCATGAATTTATATTTGTTTCAGTCCTCTGATGATATTTTATCACCACATCAGTATGTCTCAGTATCCTTGTTTTATTTTTAAATACTATCGAATGCATCACCTTTGTATCATCGCTCGTGTCTTTAGCTTTGGATTCAGGCAGCGATCTTAAGAAAAGGTCTCTTTTAACGAAAAAACAAGTCGTACCTTTTGGCGCTTTGAAGAAATTATCTTCATCAATGTATAATTCTTTTGAATATTTTTCCTGGGGATAATAAGGTTTGTATATTTTTTTTCTTACCAAATAGAAAAGTGTTTCATATTCGCTTTTATACTTTTCATCATTGAGGCCGCCCGCGATAACTGGAGAATAATTTAATGAAACAAGTTTGATCAGAATATCTGTTGCTACTTCAACTCTTGCATCTACAAAAAGAAGATCCTCGTATTCGGCTTGTCTTGCGCCTGTCTCTCTAGCTACTACCCTGCCGGAATTTTTTTCCAGATCGAATATCTTCACTCCTGCATAAGACGAAGCTATCTCTTTTGTCCTGTCAGTAGATCCGTCATTAATGAGCAGAATTTCGACTTCCATTCCGTTTGGAATATTCACACTTGTGACAGCGTCAAGGCATAGCTTCAATGTTTCTTCGCCGTTATAAACAGGTATTATTACTGAAACGTTCATTAATTAGTTCGGTCCGGCTTTAAGGTTTTCTCCCGAGCGAATTGAACAGGTCGTATCTCGACAGTATATAATTATACTGGGCGTTGATCTTGTTGTATTCGGCTTTTATAAAATCATTTCTTGCCTGAAGATAGTCGGTCGCCGATTTATCGCCGATAAAAAAAAGCTTATCTGCTAGGTCGAGGTTCTCTTTAGCAAGTTCGACGTGCTTTCCGGCAAGTTCAAGATTGTTCTTCTGATTTTCTAATTCGAGCAGTTTGAGCCTGATCTCGTTTTTGACCGACTCTGTCTGATTATCAAGCTGAAGCCTGCTTTTCTTTACCGAGACCTTGCCTTTATCTATGCCGTTCAGCCCGGAATATGTTATGTTCATAGAAAGTCCCAGCCTTCCTACTATTCCGTCAGAAGTCCTGGACATGATATCGTTATACATGTCGTCGTATTTGCTGTATTCATATCCCAATGATCCTGTAAGAGACGGCAGATAATTGTCGTATTCCATTTTAAGAGATAACTCCTGCATCGAAAGATAATTCCTCTGAACTGAAACATCAGGATTGTTTTTTAAAGCTTCGTCGAAAAGTTCTGTTTCCGAGAAAGTTTCGGCCGTTATTGCCGCCGGTTCGTAAATAAGTTCAAGCTCATCGGGATTCAATTCGGCGTTCATATAGTGGATTAGATTCTGTTTACTTTTTTTAAGACCTGATTCAGCTGCTTTAAGATCAATAACATCTGATGATTTTGATACCTCAAAGCTTAAAAGATCCGATTTTGAAATATTCCCCATAGAATATTTAAGCTGAGCTTCATCGAATTTCTTCTGGCTGTATTCGGATATATCCCTCTGTAATTTAAGCTTTTCGCTTGATATCAGCACCTGAAAAAATGAGTTTATTATGGTGTACCTGATCTCGTTCCTTACGCTTTCGTAAGTGATCTCTGAATTTTTATCCGACAGCTTCGAATATTTATAGTTGTGAAGTAGAAGCGGGCTTAATCTTCCTTCTACGCCGGCTGAAGCGCTAAGAGTGGTATTCTTGTTCTCGTCATCGTCTGCATAAAAAGAATAAGATCCTTTCCCGGTAAGGTCAAAAAACCTGTTTCTCGCATCAATAAGCGAATGTCTGGAGATCTCTCTGTCCGATCCCGATATCTGAACACCGAGATTATTTTTTTCGGCTGTTTTTATGCAGTCATCCAACGTCATCGAAGCTGCGAAAGCTATCTGTACGGCTGCTATTATCAATATTATTTTTCTCATTTATTTCCCTTATTCATTTTTTTTTACTGTTAACGTCATTCTGCATTTTTTAGTCTAATTTAATATCATTCAGCTATTAAATCCATTTCTTCCGACAAAATGCAGCTCCGGGTGGATAAAATACGAAAATTATGAGATATTTGAAAGTAAATTTGCATTTTTATGTTTTTCCAGATATAAAGAATCCCGTAAACTGTTCACGCACTCTTTCGAAAAAAGCATACATTACAGGCAGAACCGTGAGAACAAAGAAAGTTGATGCGGAGAGACCTCCGATCGTTGCTATTGAAAAAGAATACCAGAAATTTTTCTCCGCGTCCGAATTGATTATAAGAGGCACAACCCCTAGAATAGTAGTTATTGAAGTCATAAGCACAGGCCTGATCCTTTCGGTGGTGCCGGTAATGATAGAGTGCATCATATCGAGACCGGAGGCTCTTTTTGAGTTTATATGATAGATTAGAATTATGGAATTGTTCACAACGATTCCTGCAAGCAGGATCACACCCATATATGCGTCCTCATTAAATACTTCCTGAAGGCCGAAGAATACCCAGAATACGCCCGTTATGCTCAAAGGTATGCTTAAAATTATTATAAAAGGGTGCAGAACCGATTCGTAGAGCGATGCTGTGACCATGAAAACGAGAACAGTCGCGAAAAGTATAAGCCAGAGGATCTCTTTCTTCTCTTTTTCGGTCATATAATCTCTGTCTTCCTCATCGAATTTATAGCCTGAGGGAAGCGGATAATTCTCTTTTATTGAATTCGTAAATTCATCGGCCTGTTTCGATGATGAATTAAAATCGAATCTCACGTACCTTGTATAGCTCTGATCTTCTTTGGTGATTTCGTTCATCAGAGCTTCTTTTCTGATCTCCGCTACTTCTTTGATCCTGAAAGACGCATTCCCGGCAATAACAGTTTTGTCGAGAAGATCTTTGACATTAAAATGCTCAAAGTCTGAATATTTTACGTTCATTTCGATCTCATCTCCGGCGAACATAATGTTCGTACCGCTACCGCCGCATGAAGATCTGATCTCTCTGACAAGATCACTTACATTCACGTTGTAATTCGCCAGTTTTTTTCTGTCGATCTTTATTGTATAGCTGAACTGATCTGAAGACTGCCACCAGCTTCCAGTACCTGTTATATCTACGTCTCCAATTCTGGAATTAGTTCCCAGAAATTTCTCCAGTTTTAATGCTTCACGCTTCAGTCCTTCGTAATCATAACCTTTTAGAACTAAAGTGGAATTATATGTTTTCGAAGTCGTACCGCCCGACCTGTAACCTCCAGACTGATTCAATGGATTTCTGATATAGATCAGCGGCCCGGAAAAATTCACAGCCATGGAAACGAGTTCATTCTCCATTTTGAAAGGCTCGATAGTGTAATATTGCTCATCAGAATAGTTTATCTGCAGATAAGCGCTTTGGGAAGTGACTGTCGTAGTAAAATTATCATATCCGCCTGTTTCAATAATTCTTTCTTCGAAGTTTTTAATTATCTTATCAGCCATATCGACTGTCGATCCTACCGGCATGGATATATATACTGAAACCGTGTTCTCGATATTCCAGCTGAATCTTCTTCCCTGATCAACATAGTTGTCGAACAGGAAAAATGAAAGATAGAAGATCACGCCGGTCAGGATAATCACGATCTTCCTGTTGTTAATAAAAAACCTTAACAGCCTTGAATAGGCCTTAAAATCATCAGTGTTCTCTTTCTGAATTACAGATCTGTATTTTTCTGTCAGAAAGAACCGCGTAAGGAGCGGAGTAAGAATGACGGACACCACGAAAGATGATAAAAGCGTTACGCTGACAACTATAGCGAGAGGAACCCAGTAAAGCCTTCTTTCTCCGGTCATATAGAGGAACGGAACAAACACAACCACTGTCGTTAAAGTCGAACTTAGAACCGGATTAAGAACTTCCTTCGTGCCTTCGCATGCGGCTTTAAATTTATCATATCCGTTATTGTAGAGCCTGACAATGTTCTCAAGAACTACAACTGAATTATCAACGAGAATTCCGAAGCTCAATACGAGGCCGGAAAGTGTCACGATATTCAAGGTAAAATTAAAAAAATAAAGAAAAAAACCGCTCATAAAAATGCTGACGGCAACAGATATAACAATAACCGCAGAAAGTCTTACATTCCTCAGGAAAAATACGAGCACAAAAACAATTATCAGGATGCTGATAAGTCCCCTTATCTTTATATCGCCGATCTCTTCTCTTATCGATTCTGTCGAATCGTATTTTATTTCTGTTTTTAACTGATGTATAGCCTGATCGGTTTTGAACTTTTCTATTACTTTGTAAACTTCATCGCAAGTGGAAATTGCGTTCGATCCCGGTTCTTTAAATATCGCGATATCGACTGATTCCCTGCCGTTAATTCTTTTTATGCTGCTTACGTCTTTATTGCTGATAACAACTTCGGCGATATCCTCTATTCTGATCGGAATACCGCTGCTGTGTTTAAGAACTATTTTTTTAAGTTCTTCCATGCTTTTAAGATCATTATCTATCGAGACTGTGAATTCGATCCCGTTATCGTCTGTTACTTCTCCTGCATTTACCTGATTTCCATAACTGTACAATAGCGAAAGATCGGATATTGTGATCCCGTAGAACTCGGCTTTTTTTCTGTCGATAAGAACTCTAAGCTCATTTACAGGTATGCCTGTGATCTCGACTGAATTTATCCCTTTTACTGCCAGAAGATCGTTCTTTAAATCGTTCTCGATAATATCTCCGAGTTCATCAGTCGGGATATTTCCGAATATGTTATAACTTATCAGCTCTCTGCTTTCGTCAAGTTCCTCCCTCGGGACATATTTCCTGATGTAAACTCTGTTCCTCACAGGCTCGGGAAGATCCTTTTTTATCTGATACAGCTTTTCGTTCAGGGCAAGATAGGCGAAATTCATATCGGTATCCCGTTCGTATTCCACTGTAATGGAACCGTACGAACTCTGAGAGCTGGATGTAACTTTATATACGTTATCGAGTGTATAGACCTCCGACTCTATGGGGCTTATAACTTTTGTCTCGATAGTTTCGGGCGAAACATTGTTCCACGAAGCGCTTACGATCAGCGTGGGATATTCGGTATCCGGCTTTAACTCAAGAGGAATATAATTAAAAGCAATGATTCCGAGTGTCGTAAGGCTCAGGAAGAACATTATTATCGCAACAGGTTTTTTGAGAAGAGCTTCGTACATTATTTTTTCTTGATTTTTATTGTTTCGTAAACGACGGGCAGGATAGTAAGTGTCAGAAGTGTAGCGACAGACAGACCGAAGATAACAGTGATCGCCAAAGGTTTTCTAAGCTCAGAGGATCCGCCCCATGCAATAGCCATAGGGATCATTCCGAAAACTGTAGTGATAGTGGTCATCAGCATCGGTCTTAACCTTTTCTGTATTCCTTCCACTATCGAAGTTCTTATATCGAGCCCTTCTTTCACGCTCGTATCAATAAAATCAACTGCTACTATCGCATTATTCACCGATATTCCCACCAGCATTATCATACCTATGCCTGATAAAACGTTTATTGTCTGATCAGTCAGATAAAGTCCGACAGCTACCCCGATGAATGAGAACGGTATAGACATTACGATGATGAACGGACTCAAAAGCGATTCGAACTGCGCCGCCATGACCATGTAAACAAGTATCAGCGAAAGCAGGAACATGAACATTATCTGCTTCATTGAATCCTGCATCTCTTTGTTCTGCCCGCCCGTCTCTATTCTCATTCCGCGATACAGATCTATCTTATCAAGTTCGTTCTTAACATCCTCTATCACCTTATCGAGTCTTCCTTCGCTTACATTCGCCGTTACTGTGATCACTCTGCTCTGGCTTTCATGGCTGATCGATTCGGGACCGTTCTCGAAATTGATGCTCACAAGTTTTTCCAGAGGATAGTAAGTTCCGTTTCTGACGTATGATGACCCGGTTATGTTCTTTATATCATCGTTAAAGTTTTCATCAGTGCCTACAATTATATCAACGGATTTATTATTCTCAGTTATCTGCGTAGCTGTCTCTCCCTTGATCATCGTTCTGATAAAATTTGTGATCTCGAGTTCTGATATGTCATTGTTTTCGAGATATTCCGTATTAAAGTCAATTCTTATCTGAGGTTTGTTGCCGTTAAAATCAGAGCTTATCTCACTCAAACCTTTAAACCCCTTCAGCTTGTTTGTTACTTTTTCGGTTATCTCGCGAAGATCATCAAGATCAGAGCCTGTGATCTTGATGCTGATATCCCCTTCTTCCGATTTTAAAAGCTCGCCGAGTACGGAAACGTCAGTATTAAAACTTACTTTTATATCGAGGTCTTTTGAAGAATTATAGATAGCAATTTCTTTCCTGAGTTCATTCAAGAATCCTTTTGTCGGTGAATCGTTTTCAAGTTTTACCTGAATTTCACCTTTATATACCGCCGCGCCTGTTAAAAGCGATTTTTCGTCGAATACTCCGCCCGTCGCAAACACCGATCTTACTCCTTCTTTTGCTACGAGTATCTGTTCGTAATCGCGGATCACGCTTTCCGTTGTATTTATTCCTGTTCCCGGATTCATTTCGAGGGTCAGAATAAATTCATGGCTGTCAACATCAGGCATCATTCTTCTTTCAAGCGACAACATAAGAAAAACCGCTATCAGAAGGACAAACGCTGTGAACGTATAAGTTTTTCCCTTGTTGTCCAGTGCTTTCAATAATACCTTTTTGTATAGATTTTCAAACTGCAGGTAAGATCTGTCAAATACAAAAAGCACCGGTTTGAAAATGTATTTTGCTGCTTTTACAGTAGATTTGAACCAGAATACCGACAGTCCTGCAAAAAAGCCGAAAAAATATCTAAAAATATTCTTAAAAAAGTTTCTGAGTTTTTCAACAAGAAAAACATCGTGCATGATACTTTTGCTTATTCCGTAAAATTTTGCAGGATTAAATAATCCGAACAGATTTATAAAAAATACGATCCCGCCTAATGAATAAGCGTATAGCATGAAAGATTTTGTGCTTAGCTCTTCCTCGTACGGCTGAAAAATCCCATTGATGAATGATGAAACATCGTACAGCATTCCGTCAAGCCAGTTAAGCGAATTCAGACTAAAAAAAGATATCATTGCGTGAACAGGCTCGAAATAATCAACTTTTGAAATGTAGGCAGCCGGTAAAGCGAGAACTAAAAGAATTATAAACCAGACGGCCGTTACTGCTATGAACCTTAACTTTTTCCTGCCGTCGAGTTCATCGTGCTTCCTGTAGAAAACGAAAAACTCAAGAGTTTTTACGAAAGGATCGCTAAGCAGAGCCAGAAAAAGCAGATATGCGAATGCGTGTTCATCAACAGGGATCCTGCTCAGTTTTATTACGGTAAAATAAATCAGTATTAGAATTGTCCAGTATATCCCGGTCTTGAATATCGGACCGTTGTCGCTTTTCAGGCTTTCATCGGATGATCTATCGCCTTTATTTTCAATCGAAAACTTATTGTAGATAACCGGAACAAGCGTAATAGAAACGAAAAGTGAACTGACAAGCGCGAAAACGACTGATACTGACTGATCTTTAAAAAGCTCTCCGGCAACTCCGGCAACGAAAACAACAGGCATGAATACGATTATCGTTGTGAAAGTCGATGCCGAAACAGGCATAATTACCTCTTTGACTCCATCGTAGCACGAATCAAAAACGCTTTTATTCATACTTCTGTGCCGGTTGATGTTCTCCAGCACGACAATAGAATTATCAACAAGCATTCCGATTCCCAGTGCGAATCCGGACAATGACATGAGATTTAATGATATTTTTGAAAAATAAAGTAGCGTGAAAGTCGAAAAAATACTTATCGGCATTGCAAGTGAAATGTTGAACGGTGATTTAAATTCTCTCAGGAACAAAAACAGCGTCAGGAACGAAAGTATCCCTCCGAGAAGTATTGAGGATACCACGTTATCTATTGATTCCGTGATGAATTCTGACTGATCGTAAACGACATTTATGTCCGTATCAGTCGTTTCTTCAAATTCGCCGAGTATTTTTCGAACGTCCTTTGCTACAAGAACAGCGTTGGCATCGCCGTCTTTTCTTATTAGAACAGCGGTTGAATTTACGGCATTATATCTTGTAAAAGATTTTTTTTCTTTTACCTGATAGCTTACTTTTGCGATATCCTTGACATAAATGTTACGTTTGTTTTCAAGCTGTTTTACAGGCGTGTTCTCAATGTCAGAAAGCTCTTTAAATTCCGATGATATGACAAGATCGTAGGTATAAACATCATCTTTTACTGTGCCACCCGGCGAATTCGTGCTGGATGATCTGACCGCGCTGAGAAGATGATTGAAAGTAAGACCGTAAGAATTCAGCTTCTCCAGATCTGCTTCGATCCTGATGTCCGTCTCTTCTCCGCCGATCACATCCGCCATCGCGACGCCTTCGATCTGCTCGATCCTTTTCTTGATCACATTCTCTGATACTTCTCTCGCGCTTTTCTGATCTTTACCCGAAACCGAGATTATCATTATCGGTTTCGCAGCGGGATCGACCCTTAAAATATTAGGTCGGCCCGCGGTTTCCGGAAGAGAAGCCGCATCGAGTTTTTCCCTTAGATATAGAACGGCGAAATCCATGTCCGTTCCCCATGAGAAATCTATCGTGATCAAACTTATCGATTCTTTGGATTCCGATCTTATTTTAATTATATCTTTCAATCCGGCTATCGAAGCTTCCAAAGGTTCTGTTATGAGCCTTTCCACCTGCTCGGGACTACTTCCGTCAAGCTCTGTCCAGACCGTAAGGGATGGATATTTTATATCGGGCAGAAGGTTAACGGGAAGTTTCTGATATGATATTATTCCGAATACGGTCACGGCAATGAAAATCATTATAACCGTGATCTGTCTTGTCAGTATCGTTTTTAACATTTAATCCTCAATTATCGACTACGATTATGTCCGCGTCGTGGGCTAGAGTGTAATTGTTCGTTACAATTATCCTGTCGCCGATATTAAGTTTGGGATCTTCTTTATCTAAAATTATCTCTGTGTAGCTTGAATTTGAAAGCCCTGTGTTTATATAAACCCATTTGGCTTTATTATCTTTTGAGGCTGTGAAAACGAGTTTTCTGTTATCTCGGGTGAGCACTGCTTCGTTCGGAACTATTAGTTTTTCCTCATAGATCCTTCCCTCTATCCTCACATTGCCGCTCATTCCAGATTTGATCTTCAGCCCTCCGTTGGGTATTCTTACCTGGGCCAGTCCCGTTCCGGTAGCTCTGTCAACTGTAGCGCTGACGTTTTTAATTATCCCTGTGAAAACTGTATCCTTCATGGCTTCAAAACTGACTTCGACCTTTCTGCCAGGCTTCAGTTCTGATATCTCGCTTTCAAGTACGGGGATCTCCATTGTAATATTTTTATAGTCAACAATATTCAAACATTTCGTTCCGCCGCTGACGTGCTGGCCTTCAACCACATCGAGATCCGCTATATACCCGTCTATATTGGCTTTGACCACAGAGTAATCGAGGTCGATCTTTGCCTTTTTGTAATTTATCATAGCCTGAGTAAGGCCTGTGGATGATTTTAAAACTTCTTCGCTGCCGCCCTTACTGAACAGGTAAGTGATCTCAAGATCAAGCTTCATATTTTCGTACTGTTCCTGCGAGATTTCCCCTTTTTTCTTCTTTTCGTCGAGCTTAGCAGTTTCTTCTTTCAGCTTTATTTGCGCCTGAGGATCATCCTGCCCGCTAAGCTGGCTCTTTCTCATTCCGTAATCGATCTTAGCCTTGAGCAGATTATCCTGAGCGCTCTGATAGTTCAGCTCGTACTCCTGATTGTCGATCGTGAAAAGAACATCACCTTTTTTTACATAGGAGTTCTCTTCCACATTTATCTTTTCGATATTCCCGGAGACCTGGGGATATACCTCGACTGTTTTTTCGGCTTTGGCTGTACCTGTTGTATTTATGTACATTACAAGCGCGGCTTTTTTAAGCTCTACCGTTTTCACCTTCACGAACGACTTTTTAGTTTCCGCCTTTTCTTTAAGCTCTTTGAGCTTTTCTTCATCCTTCTTTGACTCGGGTTTGAATATTATCACAGAAATAAATGCGACAAGTATAATCGTAAACCCGATATAGAATTTATTTTTCACTAAAATTCTCCGTTTAGTACTCGTAAACATCAAGCGTCAGTTCTTCACCGTTCATCACATAAATTCTATCACCGATGAAGAATTCCTGGGCTTTGAACATACCTATCATTCCGGTATTGCCCTTTGCCTGAATTTCGTAATTTATTCTGTTTAAAAATTTTCCATCTTTGAATATATCAAGATAAACGCCCTCTTTATCTACATTTCTATCTACGTTTGGAAATACGAGCAGCCTACCGTATTTGTCAGTATGCATTGTAACTATTGCTTTTTTAAAGTTCCCGACCTTAACTTCCTGAGTTCCCTGCATCATTTTTTTCATCGAAGCTATATATTCTTCCTTTTCGGCATTCTCATATCTGATCATTTTGAAGTCTTTTCTTATCTCTATCTGTTTCTTTCCTTCGTAGTCATAACCGAATATTCTGTACTGGTTATCTGAATTTTCTGATACATAAACATAATCGTTACCGGGAACGAAAGGAATAACCAGATCGTTCAGATCTATCTTGCCTCCCATAAGATCCTGTATCGCAAGCTTTTTACTGCTTAACGCGGTTTTTTCGGTAAGGTCCTTGCGATTAATAACGCTGAGAGCGAAATCTATATCAGGCATCTGTCCTTCGCCTTTTGAGATCTGTTTAGCTATGTATGAAGCAATCTTCTCTCCGTCTCTCGAAATTTTTGTATTCTGTAGCTGTGATTGTTCCATCAGAATTTTATCGTAATAAAAATTGCCTTCTGAATCAAATTTCGATAATTTTCTTGAACCGGCGCTCATAATATTTAAAGTATCTTTATCAAAGAACATTATTGAAGGATAGAAAAGCTCACCCGGACCCTGCCCCATTCTTCCTATGCTTTTAATGAAATTACCGGCAGGATCGAATTTTTTCACGCTCATAGTGAGTATGTCGAGGATGTAAATATTGTTACCCGCATCAGCAGTGATCGTTATCGGTCTTTTCATGTATGCGTTCGTATCTGCCTGAGCTTCTGATGAGATCGTAAAAAGCTTTTTCAGTTCAAGCTTTGCGCTCGGATCGTTCGGAGTGTCTGTGTTGCTGTAGATCTTTATGCCATTCTGATCTTCAACCTTAAAATTTTCATCCTTTTTTGAACAGCCGGAAAAGATCAGTGCCGCTGCAATTACCAGAGCTATAAGATTTTTCATTCTTTTATCCTTTTTTTTTTCGCAATTATATAATTATTTAAATACAATATCTGCGTTTTCCCGACGAAGTGTATTTTAAGTGTGATAAAATAAGAATATTACAGGATAAATGAAAGTAAATTAATGAACAATAATTACATCCCGCTATTGACTATTGTCATTATTGACCATTTCCAGATCATTATCGCAAAACTCATAGATGTCATTAAAAGAGTAGCGGCATATAAGCCCATTAAAGTCCTTCTGATAATTCCTGCCTCGTAATTAACAAAGAAATAGCCTCCGGTGCATAAAAAGGCTAAAGCAAGGCAGAAGAGGAAAGCGGGCATCGATATAAAAAGAAATACAAAATTATTGCCCGGAAAACTTACTAACAGAGGAAATGAATAAACCGCTGTGCCTACAATTGTGGAAATTGTCGCCATGAACAACATATAAATAAAATACCGCCAGCTGCTCTTGTTCGCTGATTTTTCATCCACGCTGCCCAGATAATCATTAATTGATCCTTTTACTTTTTCAGGCACTTGGAAAAAAATATAATAAACGTATCTTCCATACCATTTAGCTTCGACATTCGATCTCTGTTCAGACATTTCAGCCTCAAGGTCATCCATATTATCGAACAATACAGGATGTTCGCTTTTATACGCTATATAAAATACTTCGTCTTTATTGAACGAATGCGGCGGTAGTTCATCGAATCCTTCAGTAAATTTCAGCTTCGAGACTTTAAGTCCGTTCGACTTTATCAGAGACTGATAATCTTTTCCGAACCTTCTGTGATTGCCCGGTATTCCGTAGAGCAGCAGTCTTTCTTTATATGAAGCGACCGGAAATTCCGCTGTAGTTTCTTTTGAATTGTCAATGTTAGCCTGAAGAAGCATAATACCGTCATCTTTTAATATCCTCGCGAACTCTTTTAAAACAGGAATGTAATTTGGAAGCTTTTCCAGAATGTAATTGCACACGATCAGATCATACGATGAACTTTCATACTTATCCTTAAGCGTATTGTCCCTTATCGTAAAATCGCCTGTCTCTGTGTATATCTTTACTTCCGCATTTGGGAAATTTCTAAAATATTCTGGAATTTTCCCCTCTTCAGAAACAACAAGTATTTTAGGCTCGCCCGGCAGTATTTCAGTCTTAGCCTGCAGAAAAAGTAAAACTGTCCTTTCCTGCAAAGTCGAACCGCATACTGGGCATAGCTCGCTCAGCTCTTTCGTGAATTTGAACTTTTGAGCTTTATATGTGCCTGAGCAAAACGGACAGTAAATATCGTTCCCGCGGTAGAAATTCTTTTTATGAAATTCGTAATTTTTTCTTATAGATGAAAACATAGATTATGTATCTTTTTTTGTTTTCTTTGTCTTTTCTTTCTCTTTAGTAAAAAGATCAGCTGTATATTTTTCATAAAGCTCAAATAAGAATTCCATTCGATTAGCTTCGCTTACGAACGGATGAGAACGATATGCAAGATCAACAGATTTATCGAGCTCATTGTGAGCTTTTACCAGTTCAGGCGGCATAGATAAAGGATCGTATAACTCAGCCAGTGAACTGCTTGGAAATAAAGCTCTTGTATTTAGAACATTTTGAGCTGCCTTTTCAATAGAAATCTCCTGAACTTTTGTTACATTTTCAGGCCAAGGGAAGTTGTTGTAAACAATACTTGCTGAATACCTGTAACAACTTTCAAGCTTACCACATATATTTCTTATCCAAGTCATGTGCATGGTCGATGTCAAAATCCCAAAATGGAATAAGTTAGTGTCCGGAATTACATATATCTGGTTAGAAGCGATTACATCGGGCTCAAGGAAATCAATAGGTATATATTTTCTATTTTCTGAAGAAAGTGTTGGAAAAGCAATATATCTTGTTTTCGGTTGACGAATTTCAGCAAAAAGAGTTGGAGTTTCAGAAAGTTTTATTGTAGTTTTTCTTTTACTACTAGATCGCCATAATTTTACTTTCTCAACTTTTAATCTGACTTTTTTATTTTTAAAAACAACTGAAGGGTCAGCATTTATTAGCCATAAACAATATCGTTTTGTTGAGTACAATAATTCTTTACCACCAATAAATGGACGAATAAATTGTCCGATATTACTTTCTTCTTGAATTAGTTCAGCCTTATCATCTTCAGTTAGTGTGTAATTGCCATCATCTAAAGCAAAACTACCATAGTTTATTTCAGGTACTTGGCAGATAGGATGGTTTCTACTTTCAACAGTAATATCTTTGCCTTCAACAAGAAAAGGATTTATATTATTTGCTTTTATTGCGTGCGGTTCCCCTTTTATATCTGTATATTCAAAAATTTTCTTTATTACACTTTCAAAATTCGCAAATCCGATTATCACAACATGAACTGCAGCTTTTCCACGTGCTTCGTTTGTCCATTTGAAAGTCCTGTGTGCAAAATGGATTTTTATACTATAATTTTTAAATAGCCATTTCCATAAAATCCCAACTTGCTCACCTTGTGTGATTGAATTCGTAGAAACAAATGATACTTTTACTTTTGTGTTTTGTATATATTGAGCTGCCTTAAGATACCAACAGCTTACATAGTCCAATACTCCTGATCCTTTAACACCATTCCAGATTAATTCCATATCAGATTTTTGATTTTCGCTCTGTTCCTTCTTGCCCACAAACGGCGGATTGCCCAGTATGTAATCAAACCTTACCTGAGATTCAGGCTGAGGTTTTCTGCCTCTGTGTATCTTGATGGATTCTGCTTCAATGTTTACGGTTCCGTATTTAACCGGTTCCGGTTCGCTGACCATATAAACATTTGCGTGTTTCGCTACAATATCAACAGTATTTACAGGATTTAACAGGCTCTGCCAGTCTATTCTTAAAGCATTCCCGTTTACGATCATTGCCGACTTCTTAAGCGGCAGACGGATAAAATACTGCCCGAATTCATTACTGATCTGCATGTTCATCTGATGGTCAATCAGCCACATCGCGACTTCTGCGATCCTGGCAGGGAATTCTTCGATCTCGATCCCGTAAAACTGATCAACATCGAGCCAGATAATGTCTCTTACATCGAGCACCTGATCAGTTTTGTATAATATTCTTAATATTTCGATCTCAAGCAGCCTCAATTCGCGATAAGTAATGACGAGAAAGTTTCCACATCCGCAGGCAGGGTCAAGAAATTTTAAAGTGCTTAATTTCTTATGGAATTCTGAAAGTTTATTTTTGTTGCCTTTTACGACTTCAAATTCAGCCCAGAGATCGTCAAGAAAGAGAGGCTTGATCAGCTTTAGGATGTTGGTTTCGCTCGTGTAGTGAGCTCCTATGTTCCTTCGCTCAGTCGGATTCATTACGCTCTGGAACATCGAACCGAATATGGCAGGTGATATCTTGCTCCAGTCAATATTACAGCAGTCCAACAGCGCTTTTCTCATTTTGGAATCAAAACTGGCGACAGGAAGTATCTCCTCAAATAATTTCCCGTTCACATAAGGGAATTCGGTAAGTTGTTCATCTAAATTTCTGAATCTTTTATCAACAGGCGTGTTCAGAACCTGAAAAAGCTCCTGCAGTTTTGCAGCAAGATCGCTTCCGTCATCATAAGTCCGCTGTTCAAGATATTCCTGAAACTGGCGCTTATTGAATATGGTCGTATCATCAGAGAAAAGGCAAAACAGAATACGCACCAGATAGACTTCAAGCGGATGTCCTGAATATCCGATATCTTTGAGTCTGTCATGAAGCCTGCCCATCAACTCTGCAGCTTTAATATTTGCCGGATCCTGTTCCTTATAGATCTTCTTCTGATAGCCAAGCAGATACCCGAAATGTTGAACATTATCAACAAGATTAGAAAGCTTAAATTCTATCAGATTATCTTCCTCAAGATCATATAGCCTGAAGTTCTCAAAGTCCGAAACAAGAATGAATTTCGGCAGTTCTTCCTGCCTGATCGCTTTCAAATAATTTCTTGCCTGAGAATAGGCTTTGTCAAGGTCCTTTCCTCTGCTTTTCATTTCGATAAGGATCGTTTGAGGCCAGAACAGATCAATATAGCCTTCGTGATCGTCGAGCTTTTTCACCCTGTGCTCAAAATTTGAAACTTTCCGCTGGCTGATCCCGAACACATTGAAGAATTCAAACAGAAATGTCTTAGCCTCAGCATCTTCATTAAAAGCATTTGCCCACTCTTTTGAAAAATGCGAAGCGCGTTCTTTTATTTCATTCCAGCTCAAAGCCATAATTCTGTCCGGTTATTTGGTTGAAGTGAATAATTTAATCCTTTTAAGAATCAAAAACAATATAATTCGGCTGATATCAATATTCATACACTTTGATATTATTATTTTCCCTGTTAACAGCTACGATTTTATCCACAACAAAATATTTGAAATAGCCTTCCCCCACATCCAGATTCATTCTATTGATGAAAATATCATTTTCGAACACATCATATATGATCTTCTTAGGATTTTCGTCATCATATACGCTGACCCAAAGCCTGCCGTATTTATCCGACTGCATACCAATAACTGAATTTGCATATTCCCCGGCACTGTCTTTTATTCTTCTATAATTTTTCCTGATTTCTCCGATCTTAGTACCTTGGCTGTCAAAAATATTTACCTGATATTTGTCTATGCTATTTTCACTTACATAAAGCAGACTGTCGTTAAAAGCAGTAACAAGCCCTTTTTCTGATAATTCGTTAGCATCGGCACCTTCCTCATGATATTCGTTCTCATAAAGTTGCCTGATAAAATTAAAATTTCTGTCATAAAGGCTGATTTCCTCATGCATAACCAATCCTCCCTTTTCTTCATCGGGATAGATATCTCTCGATTGACTTATATATTTGTCGCCGAACTTTTTTGGATATCTGGGGAACTTCGTTATATCATCCAGTCTTTTGTTTGTGATAAAATTACCATCTGTATCATATTTAATTATCTGAAGTGTAGACATATCCGGTACAAAGATAGAATCTCCTCTGACATTTATAGTTCCGGGATATTCGAATTCTCCGGGGCCGTTCCCCATTCTGCCGAATGCCTTTACAAAACTGCAGTTCTCATCGTATTTATGAATTCCGCGCTTCGCCATATCCATTATATATAGATTATCGTCATCATCAATATCAAAATTGAATATCAGGCTGATGTAACGGTTTGAATCAGTCTCGTTCTCCATATCAATAAACCCGACTTCTTTCAGTTCGATCTTAAAAGCTGAATCAGCCGGTACACCTGTGTTCTTAGTGATCCTGATCCCGTTTTCGATAGTCTGTTCGTATGTTGCCACTTTTTTAGAGCAGCTGAAAAATACGGCTAATACGACTGTGAAAACTAATACTTTTAAAAATCTCATTATTCCTCCATGAAGATCTTATTTAAATTTAAAAAAATCTGCATTTTTTATTCCTTACGACTCGCAGTCCATTATCTCTAGAGAAACCATACGGAGCGATGAACATTCTGTCGGTAACCGTACTTTCTCCAATATCATACAACCAGCTTCCGCCTATAGCAGTTCGAAGATGCACTAATATTTCACTCCCGAATATCGGGTCTCCGGGTTCTACCAGATAATTAGTATATATATAATCCTTAAAGTCCCAACAATATTCATAAACATTCCCTGTCATATCATAAATACCTAACTCGTTAGGCTTCTTCCTGCCTACAACTTTTGTAGAATTATGATACATTTCTATACTATCCCTGTCGAACTCAGATGCATGATTGTAATCAGTTAAAACTTTGTCTCCCGAATTTCTAATATGCCAGCCTACTTCATCGATGTCATCACTGCCGCTGTATCTAAATCCTTTGCTATTTCTTCCGCCGCGGGATGCATATTCCCATTCGGCTTCGGTCGGCAGACGGTAGCCGTTTTTTTGCTGGTTCCATGTTACCAGATATTTTACTCCTTCATCGATCTTAAAGTTATTCGTATCCTGAACCGTTTCGACAAGATCATAGCATTTCTCTAAACCTTCCATTTCGCTTAATTTGTTACAAAATATTACTGCGTTATACCAGTTTACATTATCAACGGGCAAACTATCTCCAATGAAACTGCTCGGGTTCTTTTCCATAACAGTCATCCACTGTGCCTGAGTAACTTCATACATCCCTATATAATAATCTTCGATTTTTATTTTTTCTGGAGCCGGCTTATTTTTTTCTTTATAATTTGAAACGAATTCACCGCCCTTAACAAAAATCATATTCTTTGAAGGCGCACAGCATCCGATGATCAAAACAAGTGCAAAAGAAACAACCGTCAATCCAATAAATCTCATACTTTCTCCTATTGACTAAATCCGGTCTTTTTAATATTCATATATTTTTATGTTATTATTCTCACTATTGACTGAAATAATTTTATCAGCAACGAAATCATAGCTCCAGCCCTTATCAATATCCAATAACACTTTATTTATAAATATATCGTCTTTGAAAATATCGAAGCATAAATTGTCTTCTGAATTATCAATAGAAGCCACCCACAGCCGGCCGTATTTATCGACATATAGGTTAGATATTGAATTCTTGAACTCCCTTTTGTATTTCGTTCCACGTTTTTTGTTAAATTCTTCATATTTTAATATATCTTTTTCGCTCGCTTTTGTTCTTATAAAATTCTTCCTGATCTCTCTTATTTTAATGCCTTCATTATTAAGAACATCTATCTTGTAAACGTCCTTTGAGTTTTTATATAAATATAAAATGCTGTCAGAGAAAGCGACCTTGGTGCCGAATTCAGTCGGGTCATGATCAACATTTTCTTTACTCTCGTATTCTATCATGCTGAAATATTTGACAAAATCAAATTTCTCATTGTATAAAGTTACTTCATCTACAAAGAACATTTTACCTTCGCTGTCGAATTTGTTTGTGGTGGCTTTGTAGATATAATTACTTCCGAATTTCTTTGGATATGCAGGGAATTTATACAAATCTGTTATCACTTTATCGCTTAGATAATTTCCGTTAAGGTCGAACTTTATGATTTTTAGAGAAGTCCAGTTTGAAAGAAAAAGAGTATCTTTCCTTATATTGAAATAGCCCGGAAAATGAAATTCGCCCGGACCTGCTCCGTCCCTGCCGAATGACAATAGAAATTTACAGTCTTTGTCATACTTGTTTATTTTATTCTTACTTTGGTCAAGAATGTAAAGGTTACCATGCTCGTCATAGTCAAAATAATCTGCCGAACTCAGATATTTCGATGAATCAGTCTCATTTTCGTTGTCAATAAACCCTACTTCCTTCAGCTCGATCTTGAAGGTCGAATCCGCAGGCACACCTGTGTTTTTTGTGATCTTGATCCCGTTCTCGATAGTTTGTTCGTATGTTGCCACTTTTTTAGTGCAGCTGAAAAGTACGGCTAATACGACTGTGAAAACTAATACTTTTAAAAATCTCATTATTCCTCCATGAAGATCTTATTTAAATTTAAAAAAATCTGCATTTTTTATTCCTTACGACTCGCAGTCCATTATCTCTAGAGAAACCATACGGAGCGATGAACATTCTGTCGGTAACCGTACTTTCTCCAATATCATACAACCAGCTTCCGCCTATAGCAGTTCGAAGATGCACTAATATTTCACTCCCGAATATCGGGTCTCCGGGTTCTACCAGATAATTAGTATATATATAATCCTTAAAGTCCCAACAATATTCATAAACATTCCCTGTCATATCATAAATACCTAACTCGTTAGGCTTCTTCCTGCCTACAACTTTTGTAGAATTATGATACATTTCTATACTATCCCTGTCGAACTCAGCTGCATGAATGTAGTCAGTCAACACTTTATCGCCCGAATTTCTAATATGCCAGCCTACTTCATCGATGTCATCACTACCGCTGTATCTAAATCCTTTGCTATTTCTTCCGCCACGGGATGCATATTCCCATTCGGCTTCGGTCGGCAGACGGTAGCCGTTTTTTTGCGGATTCCAGGTTACCTGATATTTTATTGATAAATCGATTTTAAAATTATTCGAATCAGTAACATTTTCAACAAGATCATAGCATTTATCTAAACCCTCTTTTTCGCTTAGTTTGTTACAAAATATTACTGCGTTATACCAGTTTACATTCTCAACTGGCAAACTATCTCCTATGAAATAACTCGGATTCTTTTCCATAACAGTCATCCATTGTGCTTGAGTAACTTCATACATCCCTATATAATAATCTTCGATTTTGATTTTTTCCGGAGCAGGCTTATTTTTTTCTTTATAATTTGAAACGAATTCACCGCCCTTAACAAAAATCATATTCTTTGAAGGCGCACAGCATCCTATGATCATGTAGAAGATGACCTGTAATACTGTTAATTGAAATAATCTCATGAATACTCCATTATTTTACACATAGCCTTATTTTAAATTCAATATTCATAGATCTTGATTTTATTTTCACTCGAATTATAACCGATAATTTTATCAGCTACAAATAACAACCCATATCCTTCTTCCATTACCGGCTTAACTCGATTAATGAAAATATCGTTTTCGAAGATATCATAATAGTACCCTTCTTCTTCTTTGTTTGTAGGACCCGATACCCACAATCTGTTATATTTATCTGTTCGAAGTTGATAAATGGAGTTCCTGAATTCAGATTTATACTTCCTACCCTGTTTTGCCCAGATTTCTTCATATTTTTTATGAAAATCTAAAGGTGTTTTTATTCTTGAATAATATTTTCTTATTTCTCTAACTTTATTTCCGTTAATATCGTAAACATCTATTTTATACTGAGTTTTCGAATGCTCATAAACATAGGCATTTATATCAGATGCGGCAGCTTGTATTCCTTTCTCTGTTGGATCGAACTCTGCACCTTCCGCAGGAGGTTCATATTCAAGGATATGAAGATTCTTGATGAAATCAAAGTTTTGATCATATAAAGAAGTTTCTTTAATATTAGTTCGTTTGCCTTCATCAGTAACAATGCTTTTTGTTGCACCAAAAACAGTAATATAGTTTTCCCCGAATTTTGATGGAAGCATCGGAAAGTTATGAATATCAGGAAATTTTTTATCTCCCAAAAATTCACCATCTAAATTGAATTTTGATATCTTGTAACTTCTTATCTCAGTTACATACAAAGTATCTTCTCTTACTATAATCGTTCCTGGTTGAATGAACTCACCGGGGCCTTGACCCTGTTGTCCGAAGGACATTATAAAACTGCCTTTTTGATCGTATTTGAATATCATATATTTGGTTCGATCAAATATATAAATATTTCCTGCCTCATCAAAATCTACGATCGTAGGCTGATTCAAATATCTTTCAGGATCAGCTTCTGAATCATTCTCAATAAAAGCCACTTCCTTCAGCTCGATCTTGAAAGTCGAATCAGCCGGAACGCCTGTATTCTTCGTGATTTTGATCCCGTTCTCAACAACTTGTTCATAGGTAGCTACTTTCTTTGTGCAGCTCACAGCCAAAATAAATACCGTCAATATTAGTAAATACTTCAGAACTTTCATCCTCATTCTCCACATTTAAAATAAATTATATGTTACTGCCACCTAATGTTAAGCCTAAATTTAGATTTATGCAAGAATAAATTATACATAAAACCGTTGTTTAATTTCAACTGTTGACAATCGTGTGACATTTGTGTATATTAGAATTAAGTAGAAAAGGAGTCAGATATGAAGTTTGTCGCTGTCAGAGATTTTAGAACCAAACCGAAAGATGTTTGGAAAGAGCTTTCGGACGAAAATACTATGACTATAACCCTGAACGGAAAACCTGTAGCGATCATGCTTTCAACAGATCCTGAGAATTATGAAAGATCTCTGGATATAATCAGAAGAGTGAAAGCTGAGCAGGCAGTTATGTCAATTCAGGAGCAATCAGCTAAAAGTGGTTTGAATAAATTGACAGATAAAGAGATCGATGCTGAAATAAAAGCTGCAAGAGAAAGCCGATGAAGATAGTTCTCGATACGAATGTTCTTATATCAGGGCTTTTAAATCCGAATGGAATACCGGGATTTATTGTCAGATTGGTAGCTTCCGGTTATATTGAATTGGCCTACGATTACAGAATCATTGCAGAATATGAAAACGTAATGTCTAGGCCGAAATTTCACATTGCCCAACAGAATATAACGGACTTAATCGAACAGATAAAGGTTAACGGACAACATACATCACCTCTGCCTTTGGATTTATCAATCCCTGACCCTGAAGATTTAAAATTTCTTGAAGCCGCCATAAGCTCCGGCGCACTGTATCTGGTTACAGGGAATCTAAAGCAATTTCCAGTGCCTGAATTCAAAGGAATAAAGATTATCAGCCCTGCAGAGTTCTTTGAACACATCCTGAAATAGAAGATCATAAATACACGTTATTCTTAAAACTCTCTTTTCCCGAACACTTCCATTGACTTTGAAAGAGAGATAAATACAGCCGGCAAAGCTATTAATAACATTATCAGATTTATCCAGATCATGCTGATCCCTGAATCAGTAAATCCTTGTAGCAGCGGTTTTAATGCAAACACGATTATTAGAACTGTCATCGTAAAATACAGATTGTAACTGTCATGCTCGTATTTTGACCAGCAATAAATATAGGCTGCTGATATTATTACCGAAAGAAGAATCCCGAAGATCAGCCCTGCAATTATACCGCTTACCGGCGTAGATATGTTCAGCGCAATCTCGGGCAAGGCATCATGCGCTCTTTTCGATCCGTAGATCACTTCTTTAATGTTCGCCCAGACGGAAACTCCTATCGCAGCGATCGTAAACAGGTCTGTAATTATAGCTGCAGTAAGAAATCTTGCGTTCACTATATCTTTCTTTTCAACGGGAACTGTTACGTTGATGCGCTCGTACTTGCCTGACATCACTGTCGAATTCAGCTTGAGAAGAGAAAAAAATACTGATAGCGGGAGTCCGATCGCATAGGCTGAAAAATGTCCCTGCAGGATCATCACGGGAGCGACTAGCATAGCTAACACTGCAGCCCCGAAGTATTTATCCGCCCAGAATATCAGGTATAAATTTGATTTTATAATGTGCTTCATTTTAAAGTCCTGTTATTTTTTAGAAGATAGATCGAGGCTTTCATTGAAAAGTAAATTGTACCTATAAATATAAATAGGATTTCAAACGATTGAAAATCCATATTAGCCTTGACGAACGATGAAGTAATCATATGTAAAGCCATTGAAAGCATGGATAATATAACAGGTATTAATAAATAAACAAAACTGTAGAAATAATATTTTTCTTTAGCTTTTTTATATAGAAAGATAAGCGATGATATACAAGCTGTAAGAGCTGTTAAAATAATCAATATATACATTTTTAATGATCTTACTAACAATTCGTAATCTTTGATAGACCATTTATGAATAATATCTGCCTCTTTTATGTAGCTCCATGAATAATATAAATTTAATGTTAAGGCTGATATGAATATAAGTGTCAGGTATATAAAAACAAGGTACCATATTATCATTATTTGTTCAGTTTTGATTTTTTTGAAGAATAATCTGATCGAAAAATGTACTACTCCGGCTGCACATAATAATAATATTACTTTGATAGAAAAACTCCCAATATTTCTATCGAATGCTGACAGATCAAAATAACGGAACCTGCTATCAATAAGCTCGAAATTTATCCATAAAACCGCTAATTCCGCTGTTACTGCAAATTTCTTTGAAATTAAATAAAGTGGATAAATAAAATATATTACAAAAAAGATCATCAGAAGAATTTTGGGGATTTCAGATAAGATATTAGTTAAATAGCCGATCTCTGGTTCGTTCCCTAAAAAATTCATTATGAGATCAGTCAGTAAGGCTGCGGGAATAGCCGTCATTCCAAGAATCAAAAAAGTGGAGTATTTGGATATAACATAAATACTCTTACTTACAGGCATAGTCAAAATCAGTCTGTCTGACTTCTTTTTATATTCTTCTCTTAATAACTCAAATATCAGAAGGCCGGGTGTCAGCAGCGTTATTAAGAAGTAACGAAAATCATTTGGTACATTCCGAATTATCAAACATAGTAAAATCACAAGAATTGTAACTCCCAGAGGTATAGTCCATATCCTGTGCCCGAGAACCTTAAAATCTGCCATGATTAAATTTTTCATTTTACTTTCCTCCGCTTATTTATTGGACAGATAGACCATCATCTGCTCAAGACTGGGTTTTTCCGTCACGACTTCAAATTTCGAGAACAGGCTTTCTTTTTCATAATCGCATAAAGCTTCAAACCCGAATCTGTTCTCTTTAATGCCTAATAGTTCATTTCTTATCTCATCGGTCAGTATGCCTGTGTCGCCTTTGATTATTTTATAATTCTCCAAAATCGTGTCTTTCTGATTTGAAAAAACTATCCTGCCGTTATTTATGAATGTGATATAATCGGCTATCTTCTCAAGGTCTGAAGTAATGTGGGTTGAAAACAGAATAGATTTGTTCTCATCCTGGATCTCTTCCCTTAATATATCCATGAGCTTGTCCCTGAACACTGGATCGAGCCCTGAAGTCGGTTCGTCGAGAATGAGAAATTTGGCGTTGTGCGAAAGCGCTATTGCGAGAGAAAATTTCATTTTCGTGCCTTTTGAAAGGTCTCTGATCTTCTTTTTCGGCGTAAGCTCGAACTTTTCACAGTATTCGTTAAATTTTTTATCATCCCACTTGCTGTAGAACGGCGCGATTATCTCTTTCATTTTGTTTACCGTCAGATGCTCGTAAAAATAGTTTTCCTCATAAACGAAACCTATCCTGTCCTTGATCGGCACTTCATCAGTTACATTGTCCATTCCGAATATTTTTATGTCTCCGGAATCTTTCTTTAATAAATTCATGATCAGCCTGATCGTGGTGGTCTTCCCTGCCCCGTTCGGCCCGATAAATCCCATAATATATCCTTTCTCAAGCCCGAATGTGATATTGTCGAGCTTAAAACCTTTGAACTCCTTTGATACGCCGTTTATTTCCAATATTTTAGTCATTTTAAATTCCTCTAATTAATAGATTATTCATATAAAGCATCGAGCATTTCTTTAAGCTCGTTCTTTTTTAATCCCAGCATCCGCGCTTTGTCAACAGCTTCAGAAAGCTTCGCTTCGATAATCTTCAGCTTCTGCTCCTTGATGAATTCTCTGTTCTGCGGAGCCACAAAAGTACCTTTCCCGCCGACTGTCTCCAGAAATCCCTCACGCTCGAGATCCTCATAGCTTCTTTTCGTTGTGATCACGCTGATCCTAAGATCCCTTGCAAGGTTCCTGATCGACGGAAGGGCTTCGCCGCTTTTCAGTTCGCCCGTAATGATCAGACCTCTCAGCTGGTCGGATATCTGCTTGTAGATCGGGTCGGGTGATGAGTTCTTGATTATAATTTTCATATTTCACTCCGTTCATTCTGTTTTAACCGTATATAGACGGTATGTACAATTTACGGAATAAAATATTGCTTGTCAAGCGATATTTTCTGGAAATAAAAAATCCCGCCTAAATGGCAGGATTGAGATAATAGCAATTATAATAGTACCAATTACTCAATATATACTTTAACCATTCTTTCTTTTTTTAGTCTTCTCTTTTCTTTCATTTTCATTGAAATGTGGCCGACAACAGCTATAAGAGTACAGATCACTGCTGCAAATTCTATGTATTCAGCTACACCAAAGCTTTCAAGTTTCATACCTCTTAATGCCTGAGAATAAATAGTTTCTTCCATAAATGCTCCTACTTTTCGTTGATAATTATTTTCGGTCTTATGACGCCTGTTCTCAATCTGGTTGAACCGAACATAGCCGCGTTTTTATTCTCGGATTCAATAAAAATATTTTTTAATTCCGAGGGCATTTCAAGATCGCCAAAACCTTCCGTAATAATTATAGTGAATTCAATATTCTCATTTCCGGTTTGATTTATAGCTATTTCCTCCCCGACAAATCTTTTTAAATCAAGACTGTCTGCTGAGGAGGCTAATATCCCATTTACTTTGAATTCTCTCGCTTGTTGAAGAGTTTCAAGTCCTAACTTTTTGAATGAAACCAAAATGCATCCGCTGAATGATTTGTCTATCTTATCATGCATTATTTTTAACTTACCATGAGATTCTTTTCCAAAACCTACTTTGCCATAGATCATAGTACCTTCGGTGGATATAATTATATTTTTCAATTCATCCGATTCGCTGATTATTCCGTGTACAAGCGAATATTGCGGTTTCGCTTTGTAATCATAATGAATTATCAGCCTGCCTGACGCACTGTCGTATTTTCTTATATATCCTGCCTTTGGAGCTCTGATGATCAGATCCTCTTTTTTTCTCGGAAGATCATATTCCTTAACTGTAAGTCCGAAAGCATTGAACGGTATTATCTTCTTTTCTCTTGATGCTAATACATGATTTTTAGATACAAATTCACCGGGTTTGAATTTAAGAAATCTATCCAGATCAGCATCAGGCATATTCAGTTCTTTTCTCAAATTCACTTCTATAGGCTCATTTGCATAGTCATGGCTTTCTTTAATCAGTATGATCCCGGTCTTATCTACCTTTTCAACAATACCGCCAATGGTAGAATAAAAATAATCGTCCTTTCCAAGAGTAAAGCTGAGCTTAAGTATCGCCTGATCCTTGAATATCGTGTCTCCGGCTTTGATCAGCAGTCCGTGAAGTAAAGTTTTTGTCTCAATTTTCCCGTAACCTATCAGCCTTTTAAGATCGATCACGAAGATCTTTGGAGGTTCGTATATATTTTCACCGATCAGCGTCTCAGGCGTGACCGATTTTCCGGCTTTAACATTTATCCTGCCCTGATAAGCTAATGACCTGTTTAAATTAAACCGGCCTTTTTCGATCACATTGCCGTTCGATGAGGAAGTGATAAATGGATCGTATTGAAGATCCTCTTTTTTAACTTCAGCTCTAATATTAATTCTTTGATCAATAAAAAACTTTTCTCTTCCTCTACAGTCAAACAGAATTGGCTTATCGGTATTGATCTCGTAAATCCCTGAATTATTTTGATTTGAGAGAACAAAATCACTTTGCAGAATTATCTCAAAATGTCCGCCCTGTGCTACGTAAAAATGTTCACCGCCGTTTATAATTCTAACTTCATTAGTTTTCAAATCGATCAATTTGATCACAGGCTTATTTTTTTTGATTTGTCCAATAGGCACGATTGAATAACCGATCTCCTTTAATGAATTTTCCATGTAAGATCTAAGCGCTTTGTCTTCATCGATAAGTGATAATATGCCTGTATGCGGAGATCTGAAACCTTTATCGATATAGAATTTAGTCACTCCCGAAGGTAAAATACTTTCGTTCAGCAAATAAATAATTTCTTCTTCTGAGTCTGTGGCTGCAAAAATACCACCTGCCCCTATTATCATATCCACATCGGACATCTGAAAGTATCTTCGTTTTTCAAATTCCGTTTCCTCATTCATTACGAATATTTCTTCCCATTTTCCGAATACGGAGTATATTTCCTTTCTGCGCTTTTCAATAAAATTTATATTTGAAATCTCGAACTGCATCTTTTTATGGCTTTCCCATGCTGTTTTTATTCCTTCTACAGCACAAGCTGATTCTATCATTGCTTCACTGGCTCTCGCAGGCAGATAAGACGGGTTGAGCGTTTTATTCCCGATATAATTTCTTATCATGTTCTCACTGATATCATCCGGGATATGTTTCCTGATCTTTTCAATTCCTGTCTCTTTCAGAATATTTGAAATAGAATAGCTTAATCCAATATTTGCAGAAACCGTACGGCTCGTAGTTTCTCCGATCTGCGTAAAAATATCTGTCGTGGCTCCGCCGATATCAATAAGGATAATATTTTTATTAAGTTTCTTATGCAAAAAAGTTAATGTTTTCTCGACTGCAGCCGGAGTTGGCAGAATATCCGATCTGACCGATTCTTTCAATTTTACATAACCGGGGGCATTCTCTATCACTTTTTCAATAAATATTTCATGGATCTTCTGCTTGGCGGGAGTTAAATTGATTTCGTTTATGTTAGGCCGAATGTTGTCGGTAAAATAAAGATCGAACTTATTTTCGAGCATCTGCTGAATATAAGTACGGCACTCAGTGTTACCGCAGAATATGAACGGGATCTTATTTCCTTTATTAAACTTTGGTTCGGGGTCGGATAGTAATAGAACCTGAGACTGGAGTATAGATCCCCATAATCCGCCTCCATCAACTCCGCCCGCCATGAGTATCATATCTGGTTTCTGATCAGCGATCATACGGATTTTCTCGAAATTACTTTTCTTATCGTCGGCAGTAAAAGTCTCAGATATTATACCGCCCGCTCCGTAAGCGGTCATTTGCGCCAGTTTACCAGTCTCAGCTTTGGTCAGCCCGAAAACCATTATCTGAAGCCCGCCTCCAGCTGAGCTTGTCGCATACAACGGAATACCAAAATTTTCTTTATCGTCAAGAATTCTGATGCCGGATTTAACCTGAATTATTTTAGCGGCATTTTTTAGAGCAATGTTAACATCTTCATATGGATACTCAACTGTTGTCGGCACAATCTCTTCAGAAACATATCTGAAGCTATTATCGGCATTCTCAATTAGAAGAACTTTTGTTGTCGTACTGCCTATATCTGCTACAAGTAAATGTTCGATTTTATCCTCCGGTATTGATTCCGGATCAAATTAAACTTTATTCTGTTTATTTTCGAACATTTAAAGATAAACGGCCCTATCAGCAAGATGAAAACACAATTTTTCGGGATAAACAATTGCGAAACTATTTTTTATGTTTAATATGTAAATACCTTTCAAAGTAATGTTAGACCTGATTTAATGTTTATGCAAGCGATATTTGTGAGAGAATGATCTTTTAAGTCACAAAATCCATAAAATTCTCTCTGTTTATCTGTGTGAATTCTGAATCCGGATAATTCTCTGCCCACGCTTTTGGAGCCTTAATATTTTTAGGACTGAATTTGAATTCATATCCGTATAGTTTTCCGTCTCTTTCCTCAACGAAATCGATTTCCTGCATATCGTAGGTGCGCCAAAAGTAATTATTACTGTAAATATTATGATACTGCTGCTTTTTCAGCCTTTCCGAGAACAGATAGTTTTCCCATAAAGCGCCTGTATCTTTTCTAAGCTTTAAGGTATTATATGTATTTCCGATCGAGTTGAGAACTCCGTTGTCCAGAAAATAATATCTCGCAGTTTTAGAAACTTCCTTTCTCAGATTTCTGGAAAATCCTCTGACTTTTTTTATCACGAAGGTCTTTTCAAGCAGGTCAAGATATTTTTCGACGGTCTGTTTTGCCAGATCAAGAGAGTTGCTAAGCTCGTTCAAAGACACTTCTTTGCCTATCTGAAATGAAAGAAGGACAAGCAGATCCATGATCTTGGATGAATTTCTGATATTTTCCAGCTGCATGATATCCTTATAAAGATAGGAATCTCTTAACTCGGTCAACAGTCGTTTTTTCTCATCGGTATTGCCGGCATTTAGAACTTCGGGATAAGTTCCGTATATCAGCATTTCTTCAAGTCTTTGATAGATTGCCATCCCGCCAATGTTTTCGCTGAGTTCGATTGCTGAAACAGGATATAGTTTCAAGCTTATTTTTCTTCCGGTAAGAGGTTCGCCAAGTTTATTGGAAAGGTCAAAGGAAGAGGAACCGCTTGCTATGACCTTAATATCTTTTATTTGATCAACGAGGAGCTTTAATCCCATCCCGACATCCGGTATCATCTGAGCTTCATCTATTACAACCTGATCATATCCTCCAAAGAAATTCTTCATTGTATTCACGCTCTGAGACCGGAATATTTGCTTTAGATCGCTATCCTCTCCTGTTCCAAAATAATATTTTCCTGAATAGCTTTCGAGATATTTCTCTATCAGAGTAGTTTTACCGACTCTGCGTGGACCATAAATGACGGTTACTTTACCATTTTTTAAATACTTATCGAAGTCTTTTTCATAATATCTGATGAAATGCATAATTGCCTCCTTTATCATAAAATTAACAAATTTATGTAAATTTGGCAAGTATATTTTCCGATTTTATGTTAATTCGGCAAGTTTGTTTTAAATGTCTATATTTATAAGTAACGCACAAACAAAATTACCGTTTTCTCCAGTAAGTACTAATTTTTCATACTTTCCGGAGAAAGTCAAAAAACATTCAAAGATCTTCAATCTTTTTTCTTGACATCTGCATTTTTTATGTGTAAATTTGGTTAGTAAATGCTTACTTACATAAAAAGAGGCGGGAAATGGCCGAACTGACAGAAAGACAAAAAGAGATAATTGAAAAAGCAATTAAGATCATAGCCAACGACGGAATTCAGAACCTCACGATAAAAAACCTGTCTAAAGCGATTGGTGTGACGGAAGCTGCTTTATATCGCCATTATGAAAGTAAGCATTCGATAATGATCGCGATACTCGATCTTTTTGAGGAGTTCTCTAGAACGGCAAAAACAGGATCCGGTCTGAAAGGTATTGAGTCGTTTCTTATGGAAAGGTATGACAAATTCATCAAAAACCCTGAACTGACAAAAGTAATGTTCTCTGAAGCCATATTCATTAATGATAAAGAACTTTCCAAGAGGATGAGGCTGATTATTCACGGACACAGAAAAGAACTTGAACTGCTGATTGATGAGGCAAAATCAGATAATGATATTTCGAACTCAATTGAGACTATATCGCTTTTCAGGATGATAATCGGGTCAATGAGGCTGCTAGTTATTCAATGGTGCTTCAACAATTACGAATTTGACCTGAAAAAAGAAGGAAAGATACTCTGGAATAACATTAATAATTTAATTAAAACGAGGTAATATAATGAAAAGACAGATAATTAAAATTGATGCAGATAAATGTGATGGATGCGGGAATTGTATCCCTGACTGTCCAGAAGGAGCTTTGCAGCTGATAGACGGTAAGGCCAGGTTAATATCTGATTTATTCTGCGACGGACTCGGTGCGTGTATCGGAAACTGCCCGCAGGGAGCAATATCTACAGAGGAGAGAGAGGCTGAGGAGTACGATGAAGCATTGGTAATGGAAAACATCATAAAAGCCGGAACGAACACGATAAAAGCTCATCTTAAACATTTGAACGATCACGGTCTCGACAAATATGTGAATCAGGCTATTCAGATACTTACCGCGAAAGGAATAGAAATACCTGAATTCAGAGAAAAGGCCGGTTCATGCGCTACAGGTCACTGCCCCGGATCAAATTCAAAAACGATCGAAAGAAATGAAACGCATTCTCAGACAAATTTCGGGACATTAAGATCGGAACTGCGGGACTGGCCTGTTCAGATGCATCTGGTAAACCCGAATGATCCTAGCTTTGACAATGCAGATCTTCTCATCTGCGCAGACTGCGTACCCTTCGCATTCGCAAATTTTCATGAAAAATATGTTAAAGGAAGAAGGGTTGTCATGCTATGTCCTAAACTGGATCAGGGGATTGAAAGATATATCGCAAAATTATCGAATATCTTTCAGAACAAAAACATCAAATCTGTCACGGTGGTCAGAATGGAAGTTCCGTGCTGCGGAGGGATCGAGATAATTGTTCAAAAAGCGCTTGAAATGGCAGGCGTGAGCAAAATGATAAAACTGACCGTCATCGGAATAGACGGCGAAATTCAATAAAATTGCGTTATATTACTAACTGGAGAAATAAAATGATTAGAAAAATATTAGACTTCAAAAATGAAGTGAAATATCAGGAGGGATCGATCGTAAGCAAGATAATTACGATGTCACCTGCCGGAAATGTAACTCTCTTCGCATTCGCGAAAGATCAGAAACTCAGCGAACATTCAGCACCGTACGAAGCTATGGTACAGGTGCTAGAAGGTAATTGCCTTATAACTATCTCAGGAGATAAATTCGAACTCACTGAAGGTCAGACGATAATCATGCCGAAAAACGAACCTCATGCTGTCTATGCAGCCGGTGATTTCAAAATGCTTTTAACAATGATAAAATAAAGGAACAACAAAATGCTTGAAAAAAAATATGACTATACGATCACGGATGAAAAGACTATCGAAAGAATAATCGACGACGAGAACATCAATTTAAATCACATGGTGCTGCCGAAAGACACGGCTCTTCCTATCCATGACTCGAATTCGAATGTTTATTTCATCATCGTCAGAGGTACAATGACCTTAAAACTCGGCGAGCAGGAAACACACAAATACGGAAAAGGCTTCGTCAATGTACCCTTCGGTGTGAGAATGACAGTCGAGAATAAAGACGATGAAATACTTGAGTTCTTTGTCGTTAAATCACCGAACCCGAAAAATTATAAATAAAAGGAGAATCAAATGGGAATGTTTTGCTATCAATGCCAGGAAGCAATAGGAAATAAAGGCTGCGCTTATGCTAAAGGAGCGTGCGGAAAGACCGCCGATGTAGCGAATCTGCAGGATCTTCTGCTTTATTCATTGAAGGGAATGATGATATTCAGGTCTAAAGCTCCTCTCGAAGTGAGAAAATGCTACGCTGATGTCTGCAACGAAATGGACAGATTTATACTTGAAAAGGTTTTCTCGACTATCACGAACGCTAATTTCGACAGAGCTTACTTTGTAAAAGCAATAAAAGAAACGATCGAAATGAGAGAGATGGGTAAACAGAAGACGGCAGAGATGAATATGCCTGCGGGAAAATTTGATACTCATGACGCCGCAACTTTTACAGTATCGACTGAAGCGGAAATGGAAGCAAAAGCGCTTTCAGTCGGCGTGCTCAGAACTGCAGATGAAGATATCCGTTCATTGAGAGAACTCATCACTCTCGGCGTCAAAGGAATGGCCGCCTACGCAGATCACGCTTTGCGTCTGGGTAAGGAAGTGAAAGAGATCGTGATGTTCATGGAGAAAGCTCTTCTTGCAACGATCGATGATTCTTTGAGCGTGAATGATCTTATCGCGCTTGTTATGGAAACCGGAAAATACTCGGTTGATGCAATGGCTGCATTGGATGAAGCCAATACGACCGCATACGGTAATCCCGAAATTACTGAAGTAAATATCGGCGTGAGAAATAATCCTGCGATTTTAATATCCGGTCACGATCTGAAAGATATGGAACAGCTTCTTAAACAGACCGAAGGAACGGGAGTTGATGTTTATACTCACAGCGAAATGCTTCCTGCTAACTATTATCCCGCATTTAAGAAATATAATCACTTCGTTGGAAATTACGGTAATGCATGGTGGAAACAGGATGTCGAATTCGAATCGTTCAACGGAGCGATCATCCTGACGACGAACTGCCTTGTCCCGCCGAAAGAATCATATAAAAACAGAGTTTTTACTACCAACGTGGTCGGCTTTGACGGCGTTAAGCATATACCGGATCCTCAGCCGGGTATGCCTAAAGATTTTTCGGAAGTGATCAGATTGGCAAAGACCCTGCCTTCTCCGACTGAGATCGAGACCGGGAAGATAGTAGGCGGATTCGCGCATGCTCAAGTTTTCGCGCTTGCCGATAAAGTTGTCGAAGCTGTTAAATCAGGCGCGATTAAAAGATTCGTAGTTATGGGCGGATGCGACGGCAGACACAAAGAAAGGAATTATTTTACTCAGGTCGCTGAAGAACTTCCAAAAGACACTATTATTCTCACAGCAGGATGCGCGAAATACAGGTATAATAAGCTTCAGCTCGGAGATATCGGAGGAATTCCGAGAGTTCTCGACGCGGGACAGTGCAACGATTCATACTCGCTCGCAGTAATAGCGCTCAAACTCAAAGAGATTTTCGGAGTTAAAGACATCAACGAACTGCCGATTTCATTCGATATCGCATGGTATGAGCAGAAAGCAGTAACCGTTCTTCTCGCTTTGTTATTCCTCGGAGTAAAAGGTATCAGGCTCGGACCTACTCTTCCAGCCTTCCTCTCCCCTAATGTTGTGAAAGTTCTTGTTGAGAATTTCAACATCAAGCCCATCGGTGAAGTTAAAGCCGATGTCGAGGCCATGATGGCCGGCAGGTAAAAAAATTAAGCCCCGAAATTTCGGGGCTTTTTTCATTCAACCAATTCCGTGCTGCCGTCTTTTCTTAGATGCATCTTAGGCAAAGAGTACTTTGAATGTCTGACCGAAAAATCATTAGGATCCCAGATCCATTCACCCGGTTTACTGTCCCGAAGCCCGTTCTTGATCACTCTTCCCATATCCTGAGGAAAATCCCCCATTTCGATCCATTCGTTTAGAAATGACATTTTTATAGACTGCATTTCAGAGATTATCTTCTGCTTCTCTACTCTATTAAGGATAGTCTGATTATTTATGCGCGGATTAACAGGATTCATATCAGGAAATTCGGAATGGCTGACTTTTCCTGTCGATTTGTCGAATATCCATGATCCTCTTACCGGATCAGGTATCCTGTCTATATAATCCGGCACAAGGTCTTCAAGATTCCCCGGATAAGTTATAGTAAAGTCTTTAATATTCATATTCCCGTAAAGATCAACAGCTACCTGAAGTGCGTTCAGGCCCGCCTGGATCGAGCCGGCGTCAGTTCCCGAGATCGTAGATTCTTCAATAAATACATCTTTTTTAACTTCAGCAACAGCGGAACTGAGTATCTTTCCTTCTTCGATATCGATTATTCTTAGATTGATATCGAAATACATGCCTATTTCAGTAACCGTTCCACATAAAATTGCATCAGCCGCGATCATTTTTCCGGCTTCTTTGGCATTTTCGGCATCTATCAACCCTGTCATGTTCAGGCTAAGCTCCTGAAGGACTTTGTCGATCATGCTTCTTTCGGCAAGATTTATACTTTTATCTTCTGCAAGCCTTCCATAAAGATATTCCGTAACAGTTCTTCCAATACTTGCCTTTTTTGAGGCAGGAGATACATCTTCAAATGTTATGATCGCAAGCGTTCTTGTACTGTCTTTTTGAACTTCTTCACTAATGCTTCTCAAAATATCTGACAGATACTCATCGAGAATAAGCTGATCCACAGGCTTCGCTTTTACAGACTGGATAGTCTGATCTTGATCCTGCTGGTTTTTAACAGGTTCCGGATTTGAGCAGCTTATTAAAAAAATACATGTCAACAGAAAATAAATTATTTTATTCATCTCAAATCCTTATAAGCTAATTATATGAACAGATTCACATTTGCGTCTTCAGCCGCATCGAGATAAGCCGCTACTCCTGCATAACTGATACCGTCGATGAGCTCTTTTTCAGTGATCCCCATAAGATCCATACTCATCCTGCAGGCTATAATATTTACTCCGGACTTAACTGCAGCCTGGATCTGATCTTCAAGTAAAGGAACGTTGTGTTTGTTCATTAACGATTTGATCATCACGGGTCCTGCTCCGAGCATATTCATCCTTGAAAGACCGAGTTTTTTCGCTCCTCTCGGCATCATAAAAGCGAACATTGTGCTGATAAAGTCTTTTTTAATGTTCTGTTTTTCACTTTTTCTTAAAATATTTAATCCCCAGAAAGTAAAGAACATTGTCACTTTCCTTCCCATCGCAGCAGCACCGTTCGCGATTATGAATGAGGCTATCGCTTTATCCAGATCACCCGAAAACACCACTATGGTTTTATCGGTTCCTGCAGCTTTTACGCCGCTTAATGAAGTAATGGACGCTATCTGATTCTCAGCTGATCCTTTCATGATCCTTGCGGTCACGATCCTGTTCTCCGTCTTGACATCGAGAAGCGAATTATTAGTCCTTTTACACCACGACGCAATATCCGTTTTAAATCCCGGATCGGATGCTGTTACAACTACTACATCGCCGTTCTTCATGTTCTCCATTTTCTTAAAGACGGCCTGTATCGGCCCGGGGCACGATAATCCGCAGGCATCGAGTTTTATGATCTGTCCGTTATTTATCTCAGCTGTTACGTTAGTCATTTTCTTCTCGTCTCCTGAATTATCTGATAAAGGTTCTGACGGCACATATTTCCAGTTCGCCGCCCTGTATATTGTCAGTCCTCCGTTCAGGTTCCAGATATTCTTAAATCCGTTTCCTGCAAGAATACGGTATGCGTAATATCCTCTCAGTCCCACTGCGCAGAAAACAATTATATTCCTATTCCTGTCCAGTTCTGCAAGCCTGCTTCTGATCTCGCCGACAGGTATCAGCTTTGCTCCATCTATCGAGCCGGTATCGAATTCAACCTGCTCTCTGACATCGATAAAAAGCGGATCCTCGATCTCTTTAACCCTGTCCCATGTGATCATTCTGACTTTACCGCTTATTATGTTCTCTGCAATGTATCCTGCCATGTTGACCGGATCTTTCGCTGATGAAAAAGGCGGCGCGTATGTCAGTTCCAGTTCAGTAAGATCACCAACAGTGCAGCCTTTTCTGATGCAGGCTGCAATAACATCTATCCTTTTATCAACACCTTCGTATCCTACAGCCTGCGCGCCGAGTATTTTTCCGTCTATCAGCCTGTAAATAAGCTTTATCGTCATCGGCATTGCGCCGGGGTAATAGGAAGCGTGGGATTTGGGATGGAGTACCGCGACATCATAATCTGTTCCGGGCTTCATGCCTTTAACTGCCGCACTTTTTTCGTTCATTCCCGTTGAAGCGACGACAATATCCAGTATCTTTGCGATCGAAGTTCCCTGTGTAGCTTCGTAAGCTGAAGCTATGCCGCAGATGTTGTCCGCCGCTATTCGTCCCTGTTTGTTCGCAGGTCCCGCAAGAGGTATCATTGCAGGTTCGCCTGTGATAAAATCAGCTATTTCGACCGCGTCTCCGGCGGCATAAACGTCATTCAGCGAAGTTCTCATGCTATTATCAACGATTATCCCGCCTCTTTTATTCAGCTTTATACCTGAACTTGCAAGAAAATCAGTCTGAGGTTTTACTCCCGGGCTCATTATTACAAGATCTGTCGTAAGAACAGCACCGTCCGTAAGAGCGACCTTCGTACCCGCTTCCGTATATTCGATTTTCTGAACGCCGTTTTTTAAATATAGCGCTACGCCTTTATCAGCGAGCTCTTTATGTATACTTTGAGCAATTTCAAAGTCAACCGAATTCATAACCTGATCACGCATTTCCACTAGAGAAACTGCAATATTCCTGTGAATAAGGTTTTCCACCATCTCCAGGCCGATGAATCCTCCGCCTATTACCACTGCTGACTTCGGAGACTTCTCATCAATGTATTTTTTTATCCTGTCAGTATCCGGCACCGTCCATAAAGTGAAAACAGATTCCGCTTCAGCGCCTGCGAAAGGCAGTTTTGCAGGTACGGATCCGGGACACAGAATAAGACTGTCGTAAGATTCTGAGTACGCTTCACCGGTTTTCAGATTCATCACCTGAACGGATTTGTTCTTCCCGTCAACCGAAATAACTTCATTATTAACTCTTACATCTATGTTGAAACCGCTTTTAAACGATTCGGGAGTATTTAAGAGAAGATTGTCTCTTTCAGTTATTACTTCCCCTATGTAGTAAGGAAGCCCGCAGTTGGCGTAAGATATATATTCACCTTTTTCAAAAATAATGATCTCTGCTTTCTCATCAAGTCGTCTCAGGCGAGCCCCCGCAGAAGCTCCTCCGGCTACTCCGCCCACAATCAGCACTTTCATTTCGGCTCCGGTTATATAATATTATAAATTTTAGCGGAGAGATAGGGATTCGAACCCTAGGTACCCCGTAAAGGATACAACGGTTTTCGAGACCGCCCCGATCGGCCGCTCTGGCATCTCTCCGGCATTTAAAAAACGGAATGTAAAATAAACTAAAATTACGTGATAATCAATTCGATTTTTCAAAAACAACTTTCCTGATGTTCATTCCAGAACAAGCTGCATTTCTACCTCGTCGCGGACTTGTATCCCGTTCTTTCCGTACAAAGGTATCTCCGGTTTGATCTTTCTTGATTCGGTGACGGCGTCTGGCCTGATATTCGTGATCCTGAAATTTCGCTTCTGATAGAATCCGATGGCGTGGATGTTGTCGTTCGTTGTAACAAGAAAAATTTTATTCCTGCCGGCATCTTTCGTTATTTCAATAACCTTATTCAAAAGCATCGTGCCTATACCCTTTGCGGGTGCGAGGCTGTTTAACGTCACTATCTCAACAACTTCTTCACGAATAATATAGGTTATAAGACCGAGTGTTTTCCCTTTCAGTTTGGCTATAAATCCCTCTACTTCGTACGACTTAATGAACCTGCCGTTCTCAACAATAAAATCAGCTCCCCATTCGCTTTTGAAAACGCTTTTGATCTCATTAAGAGTGGGTCTTGTGATCTCTACCATCATTTGATCCGTTAATTTTCTGAAATTTAATTATCCGGTTTAATTTAATCAAGCTTTTATAATCATAATTTTTAATGTATATTTCCGGTCTAACATTAGGGGTTTGATTATGTCGAAACTGATCTTTACCTGCAGCAAAGGATACGAAAATAATCTGGAGAACGAGCTTGTGAGGAACGGTTTTTTATCCCGTTCGGTATTTCAGGGATGCATATATGCAAAATCAGCAGAGAAAGCAGGAAAAGCGGCTGAAGATCTTTGCTTTCCTCATTTCTGTATGATCGATCCGGTGCTTATCGAAGGAGCATCAGTCAATACGATCAGCCGCGAAATAGCTGAGAAATTCTTCAATATTAATAAAACAAGAAAGATCGAATCGGAATGGCCTTTTCTGATACTTCCGAATCAGTCGATCACAGGAATAGGCAAAAGGGAATCAGCCGTTGAAGAACAGACAGGAGAATATCTTAGAAGGATCGCAGGAAAAATATTCAGGCTCGCGGTGCACAGACTGCCTGAAGAACAGGGCATAAACAGAGGAATGATCCTCTATTTTGAAGATTTCGATAAAGTACATTTGTCTTCTGACTTTGTCTGGTACGGTCAGAAAAGAGTGTCTGACGACCCTGACGCGCCCTCAAGATCGTTTATGAAGGTCGAGGAAGCTTATCAGGCAATGGGATTACATCCGTCAAAAAATCAGACCGTATGTGATCTGGGCGCTGCTCCCGGCGGATGGAGCTACAGCGCTGCGAAAAAAGAAGCCGTCGTTACTGCGGTCGACAATGGTGAACTTAAGGCGGGTGCTAAGAATAATATCCGAATTGCCCGGCTGGCTGCAGATGCTTTCAGCTACATTCCGGACAGAACTTATGACTGGCTATTCTGCGACATGGTGGAACATCCGAATATGGTATTGAAGCTTCTCGAAAAATGGATCGATAAAAAGTGGTGCCGGTATTTTATAGTGAATCTTAAATTCGGCCGCGTGAATCCGGATGAACTTCTGGAAAAATTAACTTCAAACTCATCCTACGTTAAAAAACGCTGCCTGGATCTGAAAGTTAGGCATTTGTTCCACGACAGGGACGAGATCACATTAATGGGAAGGCTTGAGTGATTTTGCTTTTTAAAAAATATTGTGTATATTGCTTTTAAAAAAAAGGAGAATGAAATGGAACTGTATGATCTTGTAATACCTCTCGGTATCGCAGCTTACATACTTATCGTTCTCGCCATACTCACAGGTAAAAGGGTAATTAAACTGAAACCTGTTTATCACAGGTTGTTCGCATGGTCAGGGCTGTTCGTTATTACTATCCACGCAGCGATCGTAATTTATTATAATCTATAAAATCAGGAGGATCATTTATGAAAAAATTCACTGTTCTGCTTTTAGTTCTCGCAGTTGCAGCATCTCTTTATTCTCACCCTGCATCTAAGTTAAACGCCGTTTTCGATGCGGATAAATCAATCTTGACCGTTGATTTCGATCATAAAGTGGATGACAGAATGAAGCATTTCATTTTCGTTGTTAGCGTGGAACTGAACGGTAAAGAGATCATCAATCAGAAACTTCATTCTCAGGATGATGCGACGAAGGGAAACCTTGTTTATAAGATCTCTGATGCGAAACCTGGCGATAAACTGACGGTAAAAGCGAGGTGCAATAAGGGCGGAATGTCCGATCTTGAGCTTACCGTTTCAAAAACCACGGCGGCAGTTCCCGAAAAAGCTGAAGTAAAAACGCCTCTAAAAGCTAAACCGGTCAAGACAGCTCCTGCGACAAGATAGTTATTTTATTTTTATCTAACAAAAAAAAGGAGCCGTATCAGGCTCCTTTTTTTGTTGTTAAAAATTGTGTTTAGTGGCTGTGTCCGCATCCGCAGTCGTGACCGTGGTCATCTCCGCAGCCGCAGTCGTCGTCACCGCATCCGCACTCTTCTTCATACGGGAAATTGATAGCTGCGTGAGCTGCAGCAAGTCTTGCGATAGGCACACGGTATGGTGAACAGCTGACTTCGTCAAGACCGATCATGTGGCAGAATTCTACCGAATCGGGATCTCCGCCGTGCTCTCCGCAAATTCCGATGTGTATGTCGGGATTAGTTTCTTTCGCGACAGATACGCAGTGATACATAAGGTTTCCAACACCGTCGCGGTCTATCGTCTGGAACGGGTCTTTTTCATATATTCCGAGATCGACGTATTTACCCAGGAAACTTCCTGCGTCATCCCTTGAGAAACCGCAGGTCATCTGTGTCAGATCGTTAGTTCCAAAGCTCATAAAATCGCATTCTCCCGCGAATTCGTGCGCTGTAAGAGCGGCTCTAGGAACCTCTATCATCGTTCCGACCTTATAGTCAACTTTACCTTTTGCGCCGAGTTCTACAGCAACCTGCTCGATTATTTCTTTTACGATCAGATATTCTTTTACTTTTCCTGTAAGAGGTACTTCGATCCATGGTTTTGACCCTTTTACATTCATAGCTGCTTTAAATATCGCTCTCGCCTGCATTCTTCCGATCTCGGGATAAACAACGGCCAGGCGGCATCCTCTGAAACCGAGCATCGGGTTGAATTCGTGAAGGCTGCTGATTGTCTGTTTAAGCTGTTCAACTGTAACGTTGATTTCTTTTGCAACGCCTATGATGTCTTCTTCTTCTTTTGGAAGGAATTCATGAAGCGGCGGATCGAGTAGCCTGATGATCATCGGCCTGCCTTCAAGAACTTTGAACATCTCTTCAAAATCCTTCTGCTGATAAGGTTCTATCTTAGCTAGAGCTTTTTCTCTGTCGGGAGTGTTTTTCGCTACGATCATCTCTCTTACGGCCTTGATCCTGGATGCTTCGAAGAACATGTGTTCGGTTCTGCAGAGTCCGATTCCTTCAGCGCCGAATTTTACAGCTACAGCCGTATCGTGCGGTGTGTCGGCATTCGTTTTTATTAAAAGTTCTCTGAATTCGTCAGCCCATTCCATTAAAGTCGCGAAATCGCCGGAGAGTTCAGGGTCGACCACAGGGATGGATCCTTCGTAAACCGTTCCTTCGCTTCCGTTCAGAGTGATAATCTCGCCTTCTTTGAATGTTTTATTTCCGAAAGTCAGGGTTTTAGCAGCTTCGTCGATCTTGGCTTCAGAACAGCCTGCGACGCAGCATTTTCCCATTCCTCTCGCTACAACAGCAGCGTGAGATGTCATTCCGCCTCTCGATGTCAGAATACCTTCTGAAGCGTTCATACCGATAAGGTCTTCCGGTGATGTTTCAGTACGGCAGAGAATAACTTTTTTGCCTTCTTCGTAAAGATCATGAGCTTCGTAAGCGTCAAAAACTATCTGTCCGACCGCGGCGCCGGGAGATGCCGGAAGGCCTTTTGCCAACGGTTTCATTCCTTTTACGATCTTCATATCGAGCTGAGGATGTAAAAGCTGGTCTAACTGGGCAGGTTTTACTCTGAGAATAGCGGTTTCTTTGTCGATCAGGCCTTCATTATGCATATCGACTGCCATTTTAACGGCCGCGGCCGCTGTTCTCTTTCCGTTCCTGGTCTGAAGCATCCATAGTTTGCCTTCCTCGATCGTGAACTCCATGTCCTGCATATCTTTGTAATGCTTTTCGAGATTGTTCCTGTATGATACGAGTTCTTCATAAACATGTTTATTCTGTTCATTCAATGTTTCGATGGGCTGGGGTGTTCTAATACCTGCTACAACGTCTTCTCCCTGAGCGTTCATAAGGTATTCGCCGTAGAATTTATTTTCTCCCGTGCTTGGGTTTCTTGTGAAGCAAACGCCGGTACCGCTTGTATTTCCTTTATTTCCGAAAACCATTACCTGAACGTTTACCGCTGTTCCGGCAAGGTTTTTCAGATCGTTGAGTTTTCTGTAAAGGATCGCCCTGTCGTTGTTCCATGAACGGAAAACAGCTTCGATCGACATCTGCAGCTGTTCATCCGGATTCTGCGGGAACTGGGTTCCTTTAGCTTTTTCTACTGCTTTTTTGTATCTTTCGATGACTTCCTGAAGATCTTCAGCCGTAAGGTCTGTATCGTATTTTGCTCCTTTAGCCTCTTTTACCGCATGAAGTTCTTTTTCGAACAGGTCCCCCGGAACGCCCATTACGACGTCGCCGAACATCTGGATGAATCTTCTGTATGAATCGTAACCGAACCTTGCGTTTCCGGTTTTATTGATTAGCCCTTTAACGGATAAATCGTTAAGTCCGAGGTTTAATATCGTGTCCATCATGCCGGGCATAGAAGCTGCAGCACCTGATCTTACTGAAAAAAGCAAAGGATCTGAGTTGTCACCGAGTTTCTTTCCCATTTTTTCTTCAACTTTTTTAAGATGAGATTTATACTCCTCAATGATCTCATTTGACATCTTATTTTTTCCGTCTTTGTAGTAATCCTGACAAGCTTCTGTCGAGATCGTAAACCCGGGCGGTACCGGTATTCCAAGTTTTGTCATCTCTGCCAGGTTCGCTCCCTTGCCGCCGAGAACTTCCTTCATCGAGGCATCGCCTTCGCTGAAGTCGTAAACGAATTTTTTACTCATTTTAATCCTCTTTTTTATCTTTCAATTTTTCAGATATTCTGATGTTTTTCTCTATTTTAATCGGCGGATCCTTAAAGAAAATCACGCGCTCCAAAATTACGTTTTTTCGTGATTATAGTCAATATGAATTTAAAAATATTTTTTTGAAAATAATTAATTTTTTTCTTGGAAATTTATATTTTATTTATTATATTGGGACATCCGTTACCACAGGCACGAACGGATAGTTTTCCGGTATAAAAAACCTAAAAAGGAAGGGTAAACGCATTATGATGTATGTAGGATACCGCTCCAACAAATCACTAAACGAATACCTCAAGGAGATCAGCAAAGAGAACCTTCTCACGGCTGAAGAAGAGGTAGAGCTTACCAAAACGATGCGTACGAAAGGCGCAAAAGCCCAGAGGGCTAAAGAAAGGATGATTAAATCCAACCTGAGATTCGTCGTTTCGGTAGCTAAGCAGTATAAAAATCAGGGACTGAGCTTCAACGACCTGATCAACGAAGGGAATCTCGGTCTGATCAAGGCCGCATCGAGATTCGACGAAACTAAAGGCTACAAATTCATTTCCTATGCCGTATGGTGGATCAGACAGTCGATCCTTCAGGCGCTTGCGGAGCAGTCAAGGGTGGTAAGACTTCCGTCGAACAAAATATCCGTTCTCAACAAGATCCATAAAACGAGATCTGCTTTACAGAACAAATTCGAACGTGAACCGACCATGGAAGAGATCGCCGGTATAATGGAGACATCAGAAGACGAGATCTACAATACTCTAAAGATCTCCGGTCAGCATCTTTCGATCGATTCGCCGATCAAGGACGGAGAGGACAACAGGCTTATCGACGTTCTGAAAAGCGACCAGTCGCCTCAACCGGATTCCGAGATCACCGACTTTTCTTTAAGCGTTGAGATCGAAAGGGCATTAGCGACTCTCTCCACCAGAGAGAAAGAAGTCATAACAATGTATTTCGGTATCGACAGATACGAGCCTCTGACGCTCGAGGAGATCGGACAGGAGCTGAGTCTGACAAGAGAAAGGATCAGACAGATCAAAGAGAAAGCTCTTCAGAGATTAAGACACAAGTCTCGTTCTAAAACGCTCAAAATGTATCTCGACAGATAAATTTAAGACCGGCTTTTGAGCCGGTTTTTTTATTTTTTAGAACAGTCCTGTCTTTTAGAAAAAGAAAAGCTCTTACTTTCTTTATCTGCCGGCACGGTATCGCTTAAAGTTGATTAGATTATTAATGCATGGAGAGGTTTTCTTTTGATAAATACAGGACTGTTCATTTATATTGACTTCAATCCTGTTAATTCTTAAATTTCCGCCGGTCCTTCAAAGGATCGCTCCGAGTTCTGTTGCCTAAAGATCAAATCAACGGCCCGGAACCGACGGGTTGAACCCGAAAGAGTTCAGCCTCCCGCGTTTGGAAAGGAGTATATAATTAAAATAAAGAATACCTGTTCCATTCGCATATTGTTAAACCAAAACTTAATGTGAAGGAGAAACAAATGAAAAAAATGATGCTACTGATCCTCGGACTTGCAATGATCATGTCCGTTTCAGCTCAGGAAAAAACCGAACCGGTAAAACTGACCTTGTCTACAACTACAAGCACATATGAGACAGGTCTTCTCGATTATATGCTGGCTCCGTTCGAAAAAGAGAACAACTGCAAAGTTCACTGCCTGTCTCTCGGAACAGGAAAAGCCATTCAGGTGGCAAAAGACGGGAACGCGGACATAATCCTTGTTCACGCCAGGGCGGACGAAGACAAATTCGTGGCTGAAGGATGGGGCGTCAACCGTCAGGACGTAATGTATAATGATTTTGTGATAATGGGACCTAAAGAAGACCCTGCAAAGATTAAAGGTGTGAAATCGGCTACAGAAGCGCTGAAGCTTATTGCGGACGCAAAGCAGCCTTTCGTTTCAAGAGGCGATGATTCAGGTACGCACAAAAAAGAAAAAGCGTTCTGGAAAAAACTGGCCATAACTCCGGTAAGCGCGAAAGATTCGTGGTATATGGAAGCTGGTCAGGGTATGGCTGCTACTCTTAAGATAGCGGATGAAAAAAGCGGATACGTTCTTGTTGACAGGGCGACCTATAATTTTCAGAAAGACAAAACAAGACTTGTACTGCTTATGGACGGCGATGACGATCTTTTAAATCCTTACGGTATAATAGCTGTAAATCCCGAAAAATTTCCGCACGTTAAATATGACCTCGCAATGAAAATGATAGAGTTCTTCACTTCAGAAAGAGGCCAGAAGATGATAGCCGACTATAAAAAAGACGGCGCACAGCTTTATTTCCCGAACTTTAAAAATCCGAGAGTGTGCAAATAAGTAATTGGACTACATTCTTGAAGGAATATCGGAAGCTTTCAGGCTGATCTTATCGAGCGACTCGGAATTCTGGAACATAGTCTGGCTTTCGGTTAAACTGAGCATTATTTCGACGCTGCTGGCATCTGTTATCGGAGTGCCGGCGGCGTTTTTTCTTGTCATCAAAAAATTCAGGGGAAGAGAATTTCTTATAACCGTCTCGAACACCCTAATGTCTATCCCCACTGTTGTAGTCGGGCTTCTCTTCTATTCGATACTTTCGAGAAGAGGTCCGGCCGGTGACCTGGCTCTTCTTTTCACTCAGACCGCGGTCGTTATAGGTCAGACGTTTTTGATACTGCCGGTTGTTGTTTCGCTTACTGTGTCAACTATTAGATCATTAGATAAAAGCGTCAGTGAAACATCCGTTTCTCTAGGAGCTAATAAAACACAGCAGCTTCTGATGTTCTTTTCCGAAGCCAGATTCGGCGTCGCGGCCTGTCTGATAACGGCATTTTCAAGAGTATTTGCGGAAGTCGGCGTTTCGATGATGCTCGGCGGGAATATCCGCAACTATACAAGAACGATAACCACAGCAATAGCGCTGGAAACGAGCAAAGGCGAATTCGGTCTGAGCATAGCGCTTGGAATAGTTCTTCTGGCCGTAGCTTTTACGATAAATTTCTTTTTCCTCAAATTCACAAAATTATACAGGACTGTTGACTGATGTTCAGGCTTGAGAACGCACAAATATCATTCAGCGGTTTCAGCCTTAACTCGGGCCTGCTTGAATTTGAGAAAGGCAGAATTTACTGCCTGACCGGACCAAACGGTTCAGGCAAATCAACCCTCTTAAAGATAATTGGTCTTCAGCTTCAGCCGGACAGCGGATCGGTCTCTATTGAAGGCAGAGCTGTTGATTATGGTAAAAGCGAAGAGCTTCTCAAAAACCGCAGGAATATCAGCTATATGCTTCAGGACAGCAGACTGTTCTATGCATCGGTTTTTGATAATGCGGCATACGGGCTGAAAATACGCGGGCTTGGAGCGGCAGAAATAAAAGAGAAGGTCAACAAGATCCTCAAAATGCTTGAGATCGGACATCTTGCTTCAAGAAGCCTCAAAGGCCTTTCCGGAGGTGAAGCGCAGAGAGTGCGCCTTGCCCGCAATCTTGTCATAGACGCTCCCGTCTATATACTCGACGAACCTTCAGCCGGACTCGACACAAGAGGGCGCGAACTTCTCGCAGAAATCCTTTCTTCTTATAACAAAGAAAAAGGTGCGACGATAATCTTCACATCCCATCACAAAGAGGAAGCTTACAGGCTTTCTCCCGAGATCATATCCGTCATAGACGGAAAAGTATCGCCCATCCCCCGAGAAAATGTCTTTACAGGATCAGCGGAAAAAACCGGCGAGAAACTCTACAGGTTCCGTAACGAAAATATCAGCAGCATTTATTTTTCATCCGATCATGCTATCAAAGATAAAGTTAGCATAGCTATCGATCCCGAAGAGGTCATCCTCTCCCTCACAAATGTTCATACTTCGGCCAGAAACTGCCTGCCCGGAACTGTAAAAAACATTAAGGAAATCCCCTCTGCGCTTCAGCTGACCGTAACTGCCGGCGAAGATTTTACCGTGCTCATAACAAAGAACTCGCTAGAGGAAATGAGCCTGAAGGAAAACAGCCCCGTTTATATGCTCTTCAAAGCCACTGCTGTAAAAGTGATAAATTAGTTCGATCACCGAATATTATTTAACCCTTTATGTAAGCATAATACCCATTCTAGGCATACATACTGTTTCGTCTAAAAATTCATCAGCAATTGAATTATTCTTTATCTTATCCTGTTATACTTCACATTAAGCTTTTTACCTTTTATCGCAGGTTTGGAAGTCATGCCTTCGAAATTCCCGTCTTTATCCGTTCTGATTAAAAGCATACCGGAGTTTTCCTGAAGCTCAGCTGTATCAGTACCGCATAATACAGACGATCCGTCCTCAGCGACAAAAAGATTGGTAAGCATCCCCGTGCGATATATGTGAACTGCATTGACCGTGAGCGATGAACTGAATTCCTTCATTATAGCGACACCATAAATGTCATAGCCGGCTGCATATAAAGAACCGCCTGCAAGCATCATATTTGAAAATTCGTAAGCATCTTCAGAGTACTGATATATAACAGAACCGTCATAGTTGAATTTTCTTATTAAATAATCCGAATCGCAGATATAAATACCTGTTGCATCTGCGAAAATATTGTCCGCATAATCTATATTTATGCTGCCGAATGTTTTATCTCTTAACACCTGTCCCTCGGCATCAAGGCTTACAATGTGCGGAAGAATATCGTACCTGCCGTACATCACTATCAGATTATTAAGATGGTCGAAATTGAAACATACCCAATCAGCATCTGCCGGCGTATATGTATAAACAACATTCCCGTCGGTATCGGTTTTTACGATCGAGTTCTCTCCTTCATAATCACAATCCAGATAAATGTAACCGTCCGGACCTTCTGCGGCTTTCGCTATCCACGAATCGTAAGTACCGTATTTCTTACTCCAGATTACATTTCCGTTCATGTCAAGTTTAATTAAAAGCATATTGCCTTCTGAAGACCACATGTCTGGAACTTCGCCTCCCGCAATATAGATATAATCGCCGCTCTTAAATGCTTCGTTCGCGTAAGAGATTTTAAAGTTCTGCCCCAGCATTTTATTCCAGATAACTTCGCCCGTTAAATCAGTATAAACAATCGAGATTTTCGCATATTCCATTGCGGAATCCCAGCTCGGTCCCGCTGTGATGATACTTTTATCAGGCAGCATCGTGACGTCGTTGGCCCATTCAGGCCCCGATCCGTAATTATAAGTGTTCATCCATGTAATATCATCAACACCTACATACACTCTTTTAGTATTAGACCAACCCGTAATCTTTCCGGTCGTGTTTTTTGCTTTGAGCCTGAAATAATACGAATCTTTAGCAAGAACGCCGCAATCAGCAGAATCAGCAGAAACCGTATCTTCACAGAGAATCGAAGTAAATTCATTATCACCTGAAAGCTGAAACGTATATTCGACAGCATTTTGTATCCCTTCCCAGTCTATCACAAGGTTTTCTGATTCCGTATATATATAATTGAGAGCCGGTTTAATATAAACAGGAGATATAACAGCTGTTTCGTCAACTTCGAACGACACGACACCGCTCTGGCTCTGATCTCCGTCTTTTTCCGTAGCTACAGCTAATATGGTATGTGTTTCACCGTCTTTATAGAATACCGGATTAAAATCCCAGCTTTCAATACCCTTCTCGATCCTTGTAATTTCCTGTCCGTCGATCATTATATGTACGTAACTAAGGTCATCGTCATTTAAAATACTGAGGTTGATCTGAGTATCACCTGCCAGAATACTACCTTCAGCAGGACTGACGATCTCGATCTCTGTAAGCGAATTTGGCTCAGTATTATTATCTTTTTCGCAAGCTGTTACAAGAAACAAAACATAAATCACAAATACAGTTTTTACTAAAGCTGAAAATTTCATTTACTTCTCCATTTTTCTATTTAGACTTTGTAGAATCTTTTATCATTTCAATATAAAAATAGTTATCATGACCAGAATTAATCATCAAAGGATAGGATATGTAGATTCTTGTCAAAGTGTCCCACTGATTCCTGTTTAAAGTGTCACAGTT